>Ga0160439_1000281_pt1 | contig 29906 bp, 29 predicted proteins | sample HID1975M_E0MG_FD_108201 | JGI IMG/M metagenome (GOLD analysis project Ga0160439, IMG submission 108201) | Enriched soil microbial communities from UW Madison campus, WI, USA - HID1975M_E0 MG | ecosystem: Environmental > Terrestrial > Soil > Unclassified | place: USA: Madison, Wisconsin... | reverse complement strand
TTCTTGATCATGCGCTCAGCGCCGCCGTCGGCGACGATGACTTCCATGTCCTTCAGGCGCTTGACCGAGGTCTTGACCGTCTTGAAGTTGGTCAGCATGCCGCCGAGCCAGCGGGCGTCGACGTAGGGCATGCCGCAACGGGCAGCTTCGGAAGCAACCAGGTCGCGTGCAGCGCGCTTGGTGCCGACGAACAGGATGTTGCCGCCGCGAGCAGCCAGCTGCTTCACGAACTTGGTGGCTTCCTGGTACTTATCAACCGTCTTTTCCAGGTTGATGATGTGAATCTTGTTACGGTGACCGAAGATGTACTGAGCCATCTTGGGGTTCCAGTAACGGGTTTGGTGACCAAAGTGGACACCCGCTTCCAGCATTTCGCGCATCAAAGACATGTAATTCTCCAAGGGTTGATTTCTTGCGCCGCACCTGCATCAGCATCTGGCTGACACCCTGGGTGGTGTTGCGCGCGATTTCCCGCAACACGCGGGATGGACAAAATTTTAACCGGGCCGACCGATCACTGCCGCAATAAACAAACTACGCTGCCGCGATAAACCCAGACGGCCGTCACGACGAGAGCCTTGCACCGCACACTTGCCTGGCGCTGACCCGGACACTCCAGGAGATTCCTGGAAGTTTCCGGCGGTTTCCCGCTCAGCGCACCCCGGACTTGTTTTGTTGGCAGCGAAATCCAGCTCTTCGCGCTTCGGCTCAACGCCGACACGCGCATCAGACCACCGGGGCATTTCTTAAAAAAACCCGAAGATTTTCAAGAACTTAATCCGACATCCATACCGAACCTGCATCGCCGCTCTAAAACATGACCAGGTTTGCAAGCACGCCGTGCCCCAGCTTCGATAAAGCTCTTTTACCCGCCTGCCCCATGACCGACGCCGCCCCGCCCGCCCCCTCCAGAACCTGACAACCTGCCCGATTTCGCTCCACAACCTTCGCTTGCGGTGAAACTTCAGGGCTTGTTGCCGATCACACGTCAGGATCGTTTGGGCCAACTGCGGCCTTGAGAAAGCGGCTTCAAAAGCCTAACCTTCCGCCGGGATCGGCTCTTGCCGTTACCCGATTTACAACTATCGGCAGTGATTGGCATTGCTACCGCGCCACAGCCGAGCTTTCCCCAAAATTTTAGGGAAGCCTATAATTCTACTATTCTTTCAAGCAGACATTCAAGCGAGAGATCGTCAAGTTACTTCATGGGCACAATTACCAACCCGGCCGACCTGGCCAAGATGCGCGCCGCCTGCCAGGACGCCGCCAAAGTCCTCGATTTCATCACCCCCTACGTGAAGCCGGGTGTAACAACCGGAGAGCTGGACCGCCTTTGCCTGGAATACCTGACTGACGTCCTACACGTGAAGTCCGCCACCGTGGGCTATGCCCCGCCCGGCTACCCTCCCTTCACCGGCGCCATCTGTACGTCCGTGAACCACCAGGTCTGCCACGGCATTCCCGGCGACAAGGTGCTGAAGAACGGCGACTCGCTGAACATCGACGTCACCATCATCAAGGACGGCTGGTTTGGCGACACGAGCCGCATGTACGCCGTGGGCGAGCAATCCATCCTGTCGCGCCGCCTGACGGACATCACTTTTGAGTGCATGTGGAAAGGCATCCAGCAGGTGAAAAACGGGGCCACCTTGGGCGATGTGGGCAACGCGATCCAGAAGCATGCGGAATCGAACGGCTTTTCCGTGGTGCGCGAGTTCTGCGGGCACGGCATCGGCCAGCGTTTCCATGAAGATCCCCAGGTGTTGCATTACGGCAAACCCGGCACGGGCGTGAAATTGGTGACGGGCATGCTGTTTACCATTGAGCCCATGATCAACGCTGGCCGCCGCGAGATCCGCCAATTGTCCGACGGCTGGACGGTTGTCACCCGCGATCACAGCCTGTCGGCGCAATGGGAGCATGCTGTCTGCGTGACTGACACCGGTTACGAAGTCCTGACCCTGTCGCCCGGCATGCCTCCCCCGCCTGCCTTCATTACCGAGCCCATCGTCATTCCCGCCGTCTGAGGCCCTGCCGCCCGCCGCCATGACTGCCGAAATCCTGAGTTCCCTGCGTGAACGCATCCAGCAATCCCGGCGGGCCGCCGTGGCCCAGTTCCGGGAACACGAACGGCCGGACACCTTGTTGTCCGAGCTGCGCCGCATCGTGGATGCCGCCCTGCGCGACCTGGTCAAGCATTGCCCGCTGCCGGCGGGCGCCACACTGGCGGCCGTGGGCGGCTACGGCCGCGGCGAACTCTTTCCGCATTCCGACGTCGACCTGCTGATCCTGCTGCCGCACGTCCCGACACGTGAAGACGAATCCGCCATCGAACGACTGGTGGCGTCCTTGTGGGACCTGGGCCTGGAGCCCGGCCACAGCGTGCGGACCATCGAAGACTGCGAACGCGAAGCCGACGCCGACATCACGGTGGAAACCGCGCTGCTGGAATCGCGCTGGCTGGCCGGCAGCCGCTCCCTGATGAAGAAGTTCGACGCCGCGACCAAATCCCGACTGGACCCGCGCGCCTTCTTCCGCGCCAAGCGCGTGGAGATGCAGCAACGCCACGCCCGCTATCACGACACGCCCTATGCGCTGGAGCCGAATTGCAAAGAGTCGCCGGGGGGCTTGCGAGACCTGCAGGTCATCCTGTGGATGGCGCGCGCGGCGGGCTTCGGCGACAGCTGGCGGTCGGTGGCCCAGGCGGGCCTGCTGACCTCGTCAGAGGCGCGCGACTTGCGCAAGGCCGAACAAGCCTTCAAGCGCCTGCGCATCGAACTGCATCTGCTGTCGAACCGCCGCGAAGACCGCGTGCTGTTCGACCTGCAGCCGGCGCTGGCCGAGGTCTATGGCATTCATGCCACCGCTACGCGGCGCGGCAGCGAACTGCTGATGCAGCGCTACTACTGGGCAGCGCGCCTGGTCACGCAGTTGAACGGCATCCTGGTACAGAACATCGAAGAACGCCTGTTCCCGCGCCCCGACAGCGATGCGCGCGACATCGACGATGATTTTCGCAATCTGCGCGACCGCCTGGACATCATTCGGGACGACGGTTTCGAACGCAATCCCACACTGCTGCTGCGCGCCTTCCTGGTGATGCAACAGCACCCTGAGCTCACAGGCATGTCGGCCCGCACGCTGCGGGCAATCTGGCATTCGCGCCACCGTATCGACGCGCAGTTCCGCCGCAACCCGGTCAACCGCAAGCTGTTCCTGCAGATCCTGCAGCAGCCGCGCGGCATCGTGCACGAACTGCGGCGCATGACCATGCTGAACATCCTGCCGCGCTACCTGCCGGTGTTCCGGCGCATCGTGGGCCAGATGCAGCACGACCTGTTCCATGCCTATACGGTGGACCAGCACACGCTGGCGGTCGTGCGCAACCTGCGCCGCTTCACCATGCCCGAGCACGCTCAGGAATATCCCCTGGCCAGCCAGTTGATCGCGGGCCTGGACCGCCACTGGGTGTTGTATGTGGCGGCGCTGTTCCATGACATCGCCAAGGGCCGCGGCGGCGATCACTCCGAGCTTGGCGCTCGCGAAGTGCGTAAGTTTGCGCAAGACCATGGCATGGATCCCGAGGACGCCAAGCTGGCGGAGTTCCTGGTGCGCCAGCATCTGCTGATGTCGGCCGTCGCGCAAAAGCGCGACCTGTCGGACCCGGCCGTGGTGCAGGAATTTGCCGCCACCGTCAAAGACGAACGCCATCTGACGGCGCTTTACCTGCTGACGGTGGCCGACATCCGCGGCACCAGCCCCAAAGTCTGGAACGCCTGGAAGGGCAAGCTGCTGGAAGACCTGTACAAGCTGACGCTGGCGGCGCTGGGCGGCGCCCATGCCGACGCCCACACGGTGCTGACGGAACGCAAGGAAGAAGCCGCCCGCCTGACCCGGCTGGTCGGCTTGCGCGACGATGCCCGCGAGGCCTTCTGGAACCAGCTGGACGTGGCCTATTTCCTGCGTCACGACGCCTCGGACATCGCCTGGCACACGCGCCACCTGTATCACCAGGTCGCGCCCGCCCAAGCGGTCGTCAAGGCTCGCCCGACCGAGCAAGGGGAAGGCCTGCAGATCATGGTCTATACCCGCGATGCGCCCGACCTGTTCGTGGCCATTTGCGGCTATTTCGACGCCAAGAGCCTATCCATTCAGGACGCACGGATCCACACCACGCGGCACGGCTGGGCGCTGGACAGCTTCATCGTGCTGCTGCCCGAAGGCGCCAGCGACCTGCGCGCGCAAGCCACGCTGGTCGAGCATGAATTGGCGGAACGCCTGAAAGACCCGCACGCGGCCGCCCAGACGCAGCCCAGCCGCGGCGGCTATTTCGGCCGCAGCCGACAGTCCCGGGTGTCCCGGGTGTTTCCCGTCATGCCGCAAGCCGAATTGCAGCCCGACGAGCGCAGCACCTCTTGGCGCCTGTCGGTCACCGCGACTGACCGCCCCGGCCTGCTGCACGCGCTGGCGCGCGTGTTTGCCCAGCACGAAGTCAACCTGCTGATGGCCAAGATCATGACCTTGGGCGACCGCGTAGAGGACGTGTTCATCGTGGACGGCTCGGCGCTGGCGCGCCCCCGCAGCCAGATGCAGTTCGAGCGTGACGTCCTGGACGCGCTGGCCGGCGAAGAGGCGCAGCAGCGCGTCGCCTGATCGCGCCGCAAGGCATCGCCAGACCACCCCGGACCGCATACAATCCGGGTTTTCGGCCAGGCGACGCCCGCTCCATGCAGCTCAATGACTATTTGCGCGTTTTCGGTGGCAGCTTTTTCTTCGCGCTGGCCACGCTCCTGCCCTTCCTGAACCCGCCGGCCATCGCGCCGATCTTCCTGTCGCTGACGGAAGGCGCGTCATCCTCCACGCGGATGGTGCTGGCCAAGCGGGTGGCGATCAACGTCTGCCTGATGCTGATCGTGGCCATGGTGGCCGGCAACGTGCTGCTGAGTTTCTTTGGCATTTCGCTGTCCATCGTGCGTGTCGGCGGCGGGATGCTGGTGATCGCCAGCGCCTGGCGGCTGGTGAATTCCCCCGACGCCGATACCGAACGCGTAGCGCGCATGGCCGAATCCTTTACCCCGGAAATGGCCAAGGCCCGCGCCTTCTATCCGCTGACCTTCCCCATCAGCTGTGGCCCCGGCTCGATCGCGGCGGCCATCACCGTGGGCGTTTCGCTGCGCGACCAGAACCACGTGTTGAGCCTGGTGCGGCTGGGTGGTTCAATTCCCGGCATCATCGCCGTGTCGTTGACGCTCTATATCTGCCTGCGTTTTGCCGCCCAGATGCTGCACCGCCTGGGCGACAACGGCACCGCCGTGTTCATGCGGCTGTCGGCGTTCATCATGCTGTGCCTGGGCGTACAGATCTTCTGGGAAGGCGCGCGCGACCTGATGCTTGGCGTGCTGACGCAAGTCATGCAACCAATTCCGATTCCCAAGGCCTAAGCCCTGAGCCTGGCTGGACATGGATCCCGCCCCGACCAACCCGAATCCGCAACAACAATGACTACTCGTTCTGAACGCCTGCTTCGCCTGATCGCCTTATTCTGCTTCGGCGCGGTGGGCGTGGCCCTCGTCTCCCAGCACGTCTTCGACATGCCGCCCTGCGCCTGGTGCGTCATGCAGCGCCTGATTTACCTGGTGATCGGCGTGATTGCGCTGATCGGCGGTTTTGGCGGCGGGCGCGCACTGACGCGCATCGCCGCAGCGCTGGCGGCCTTGCTGTCCGTTGGTGGCGTGGCCGCGGCCTGGTACCAATACAGCGTCGCCGCCAACATGCTGTCCTGCGACCAGACCTTTGCCGACCGCTTCATGACCGGCATCGGCCTGGAAGGCGCGATCCCCTGGCTGTTCGGCATCTTCGCCACCTGCATGGACGCCAAGGTGCCGGTGCTGGGTATCGAGTACGCCCTGTGGAGCCTGGCGCTGTTCGTGATCCTGTTCTTCATGGCGCTGCCCGTCGTCTTCGGGCGGGGCCGCTCCCAGTAAGCGGCGCGCCTCGCGCAAGATCATTTTGAAATACCTGACCGGCTACCCGGAAACCCTGCTGCTCCAGACCCAGAAACTGCTAGACCAAGGCAAACTGGGCGCCGCACTGCTGTCGCGCTACCCGGACGGCCCGCATGCCGTGCGGACCGACCGCGCGCTGTATGAATACGTGACGGACCTGAAGAACACCTATATGCGCAATGGCGACCTGATCAACAAGGTTGCCTACGACAGCAAGATCCACGTGATCCAGCATGCGCTGGGGCAGCACACGTACATCTCGCGGGTGCAAGGCGGCAAGCTGCGCGCCAAGCACGAGATCCGCGTGGCGACGCTATTCAAGACGGTACCTGCCGAATTCCTGAAGATGATCACGGTGCATGAGCTGGCGCACCTGAAAGAGAAGGACCACAACAAGGCCTTCTACAACATGTGCCTGCGAATGGAACCGCACTATCACCAGTACGAATTCGACCTGCGCCTGTATCTGACGCATCTGGAGGCGACGCGGGAAACCCTCTGGGAGACGAAGGGGTAAACGGCCCGGCGAAAAAAATGCCGTCCCTCGGGACGGCATTTTCAATCAGCCTGACAGTAACGGATCAGGCGTCGTTAGCGGCGTAACCCATATTGAACTGCAGGCCGCTGGCGCCTTCCTCCTGGCCCGGCTCCGCGCGCGACTGGCCCAGGCGGGCCAGGTATTCGGCGGTGATGTCGCCGGTGACGTATTCACCGTCGAAGCACGAGGCTTCGAAACGCGACATCTTGGGGTTCAGGTCACGCACCGATTGCTGCATGTCTGCCAAGTCCTGGTAGATCAGCGAGTCGGCGCCGATGGCGCGGGCAATTTCCTCGTCGGAGCGGCCGGTGGCGATCAGTTCCGACTGCGTGGGCATGTCGATGCCGTACACGTTGGGGAAGCGGACCGGAGGCGCAGCCGAGGCAAAGTACACCTTGTTGGCGCCGGCGGCGCGCGCCATGTCGACGATTTCGCGGCTGGTCGTGCCGCGGACGATGGAGTCATCGACCAGCAGCACGTTCTTGCCCTTGAATTCCATGCCGATGGCGTTGAGCTTCTGGCGCACGGACTTACGGCGCACGGCCTGACCGGGCATGATGAACGTACGGCCCACGTAGCGGTTCTTAATGAGCCCTTCGCGGTAGTCCAGGTTCAGGCGGGCAGCCAATTGCATGGCGGCAGGACGCGACGAATCCGGGATCGGCATGACAACGTCGATATCGCCCAGGCGCATGTTGCGCGCAACCTTGTCGGCCAGGTATTCGCCCATGCGCAGGCGGGCGTCGTAGACCGACACGCCGTCGATCAGCGAATCCGGACGCGCAAAATACACGTATTCGAAAATGCAGGGCACCAGTTGCGGATTGTCAGCGCACTGGCGGCTGACGAAGCGGCCGTCCAGGTCGATGAACACGGCTTCGCCCGGATCGACGTCGCGCACGAAGGCGAAACCGCTGCCTTCCAGCGCCACGGATTCCGACGCCACCATCCATTCGGTGCCTTCGTCGGTTTCCATGCGGCCGATACACAGCGGACGGATGCCGTTGGGGTCGCGGAAGGCCAGCAGGCCGTAGCCGGAAATCTGCGCCACGACGGCGTAGGCGCCACGCACGCGCTTGTGCACGGCCGACACCGCGCGGAAGATGGCGTCGTCGTCAAGCGACACGCCGTTGGCCGACGATTGCAGCTCGTGCGCCAGCACGTTCAGCAGCACCTCGGAATCCGAGTTGGTGTTGATGTGGCGGCGATCGACCCGGTAGAGCGATTCGCGCAGTTCACGCCAGTTGGTCAGGTTGCCGTTGTGGGCGAACATGATGCCGAACGGGGCGTTGACGTAGAACGGCTGGGCCTCTTCCTCGCTGGCGCTGGAGCCCGCGGTGGGATAGCGGACCTGGCCGACGCCAGACGTACCCGGCAGCGAGCGCATGTTGCGCGTACGGAAGACGTCGCGCACCAGGCCGTGAGCCTTGTACATATTGAATTGGTTGCCTTGCGACGTCGCGATGCCCGCGGCGTCCTGCCCGCGATGCTGCAACAGCAGCAAGCTGTCATAGAGCAGCTGGTTGACCGGCCCGCGCCCGATGACCCCTACGATTCCACACATGGTGAGATTTCCTGGTTGATTTGAAGCTAATCAATACGGCAGCCATGTCGCCAAAGACGGCGGCAGCCACGTTTTGATATGTTTGATGGCCTCGATGGCCGAATGCGAAAACATGGCGTCCTTCCACCACGGCTCTTGGGGTAGCGGCGTGTAGCCTGCAGCGGCCACCAACGCCAGCACGATCACCAGACCACGGGCCAGCCCGAACATTCCGCCCAGGCCGTGATCGGCGGGGCTGAGTCCGGTACTGCGGATCAAGGCGGCTAGCGTCATGTTGACCAAACCCACACCGAGCAGCACTAGGATGAACACCACGGCGTATGAGACTCCCATGCGCAGCAGCGTCGTTTCAATATAGGGCTCCAGCCACGTATAGACCGTGGGGCCCCACCATATCGCGGCCACGAAGGCCAGCAGATAGGCGACCAGCGACAGCACCTCTTTGAGCAGGCCACGCACCAGGCCCAGCACACCCGAGACCGCCAGGATGGCCAGCACGACGAAGTCGAAGCCGGTCACTATTGCGCGGCGATGAAACCATTGTCATAGCCCAAGGTGCGCAAACGCGCCTGGGCCGCCTGCGCCGCCTCGCGCGAAGGGAACGGCCCCACGCGCAGACGGTACTGCTGTTTGCCTCCGATGGAGGCTTGTTCCACAAATGCGTTGGTGACGCCCGCCTGATGCAGCTTGGTGCGGCGCGACTGGGCGTCTTCCGATGTCGTATAGGCCGCGATCTGCAGGACGAAGTTGCCTTTCGCGGCGGCGGGCTTGGGCGCCGGCGCGGCGGCAGCCGGCGCGGAACGGCCTTCTAGCAGAGCCAGGGCGCGTGCGCCGTCGTCGGAACGCGTGTCGGGCTTGGGCGCCGTGGCCGGCTTCGGTTCCGGCTTGGGTTCGGGCTTCGGCTTGACTTCGGGCTTGGGCGGCGTAGCGGGCGGCGTCACTTGCGTGGCGGGTGGCGTTGTCGGCGCAACGGCCACGGGCGGCACCGATGTGACGGGCGGCGGCGTCGGGACAGCGGCAGGATCCGTGGGGGCCGCACCCGGGGTGCCAGACTCCGGCGTGGCAGGCGTGGTGGCCTGCGGCTCGCTTACCTGCGGCTGGAACGGCGTATTGCGTTCCGGCACGCGGATGGGAATGTTGTCGGCAACCGGCACGGGCTGCGAATCAAGCACCATGGGAAGAATGATGACAGCCGCCAGCACCAGGGCGACGGCGCCTGCCAACCTGCGCCGCGCGCGGCCGCGCAGCTCCGCAGCCTGCACCTCGCTAGGCACTGCCGCCCGTTTGGAGGACTGCGCCTGATCGGCAGGATCTTTGCGTTTGAAAAAACCCATGGAAGAGAATTCCTTGCGGCGCCTTGCGGCAATATGGCGGCGGGCCGCCAAGACCCGATTTGCCTATGCCTTGCGACCCAGTGCCTGCAAAACCGAGGCCACGGTGAGAAACGACCCGAACACCACGATTCTATCATTCTCGCCCGCCCGTTCGCGCGCCGCACCGAAGGCCTGCGCGGGATCCGCATAGGCCGCGATGCTGGGACTTTCGGCCCCGGCGGGCGACGGCGGTAACGCCGCGGCCACCTGTTCGGCCAGCGCCTGGCCGGCGGTTCCGCGCGGCCCGGGCAGGCCGGCGCAATACCAGTGGTCGATACGGGTGCCCAGCTTGGCCACCACGCCCGCCAGGTCCTTGTCGTTCAGCATGCCGAACACCGCATGGGTATACGGATGGAAGCCCATGTTATCCAGGTTCTGCGCCAGCACGGCTGCGGCATGCGGGTTGTGCGCCACGTCCAGGATCACCGAAGGCTGGCCCGGCAGGATCTGGAAGCGACCCGGCAGCGAGGCCTGCAGCAGGCCCAGCCGCACGGCCTGCTGTTGCACCGGCAGGCGGTCCCGCACGGATTCCAGCGCAGCCAGCGCGGCCGAGGCGTTCAGCAATTGATTGGCGCCGCGCAGGGCCGGATAGGCCAGCGCGCTGCGGCGCTGTTCGCGGCCGCCGTACGCCCACTGCTGGCGGTCGCCGGAATAGTTGTAGTCGCGCCCGAACAGCCAGAGGTCGGCGCCGATCTGCTCGACGTGATCCAGGAGCGATTGCGGCGGCACGGGGTCGCTGCAGATGGCGGGGCGGCCGGCGCGGTAGATATGGGCCTTTTCGAAGCCGATTTTTTCACGGGTGTCACCCAGCCAGTCGGTATGGTCGAGGTCGACGCTCGTGACGATGGAGCAATCCGCGTCCACGATGTTGACGGCGTCCAGACGGCCGCCCAGGCCCACTTCCAGTACGACGGCGTCCAGGCGCGATTGCGAGAACAGGCGCAGGATGGCCAGCGTGGTGAATTCGAAGTACGTCAGCGAGACCTCGCCGCGGGCGGCTTCCACGGCCTGGAACTGCTCGATCAGGGCGGCGTCGGAAGCGATCTGGCCATTGACGCGGGCGCGTTCGTTGAAGTCGATCAGGTGCGGGGAGGTATACAGCCCGACCTTGTAGCCGGCCGCCAGCAGGATGGCTTCCAGCATGGCACAGGTGGACCCCTTGCCGTTGGTCCCGCCAACGACGAATTTCACGCCGGACAATTCCAGCCCCATGCGCGCAGCCACTTCGCGGACGCGGTCCAGGCCCATGTCGATCGCAGTGGCGTGGATGGACTCCAAGTACTGCAGCCAATCGGACAGGGTGGCGGAGGCGTCAGGCGGGCGAACAGGGGACATGGCGGGGTCGCGAAGTGAGATCAGCCTTGGATTTTAGCAGTCCGCGCACGGTGTTTTCCCTAATCCCCTAGGGCGCGGCACGGTATCTCGGCCGAAAAAGCGCTTGCCGATGTTTTTTTCATACGTGAAAATAAATTTATGTATGAGAATTTAAACGGATGACCATGACGCAACCTAAAACTCCCAACTGGCTGGTCCGCGAGGCCGACGTCCCGGGCTACCACCCCGCCAACCACACCGGCACGCTCAATCGCCGGCTGATCAGCCCCGAGACCGTCGGTGCACGCGGCGTGGAAGTGCTGCTGGGTGTCATCGACAAGGGCAAAGGCGCCCTGCCCCATGCACACCCCGGCATCGAACAGGTCTGTTATCTGATTTCGGGCACGGCACGCGCCCAGGTGCAGGACGAATGGGCCGATATGGGCCCGGGCGATTGCTGCTATTTCCCTCCCGACATCCCGCATGTCTTCACCGTGACCAGCGACGAACCCGCCCGCCTGCTGGTGATCTACACGCCGCCTTATGAAGAATCCCCCGATCGCGTGATCCGCGATTTCCCGGCATCACCCCCTGCCGCCTGACGGCGCAGCGACAGGCAGCGGACAAAGAGCCGCGCTTGACCCCACAAAAACTGGAGACAAACCATGCGAAACCTGAGCCTGCTGGGCGCGGCCCTACTTGGCGCAGCGGCCGTGATGGCGGCCCCCGCCACCCACGCCGCCGACTATCCCAACAAACCCATCACCCTGATCGTGCCCTTCCCGGCCGGTTCGGGCACCGACGCCGTCGGCCGGATATTCGGATCCGAACTGTCGGCCATCCTGGGCCAGCAGATCGTTGTCGAGAACAAACCCGGCGCCAACGCCACCATCGCCGCCAGCTACGTGGCGCGCGCCAAGCCTGACGGGTACACCCTTTTCGTCACCACCAACACGTCGCACTCGGCCGCCCCCTGGCTGATGAAGAACGTGCCCTACGACCCGGTCAAGGACTTCACCCCCATCGCGCGCGGCGGCAACCTGCCCTTCATCCTGGTCGCGAATCCGAAGCGCCCCTGGAAGACGGTCGCCGACCTGGTGGCGGACGCCAAGAAGAACCCGGGTCGCATCACCTATGCCAGCGGCAACAGCACCGGTATCGTCGCGGGCGCCACGCTGGCCGACCGCGCCAAGATCGACATCCTGCACGTGCCTTACAAGGGCACGCCGCAAGGCCTGACCGATGTGGTCGGCGGGCAGGTGGACTTCATGTTCACCGACTTGGCCTCCGGCCTGCCCTTCGTGCAATCGGGCCAGTTGCGCGCGCTGGCCGTGTCCACCGCCGAACGCAGCGCCATCGTGCCGGACCTGCCGTCCATGGCCGAGTCCGGCGTGAAGGACTTCGACCTGAATTCCTGGAACGGCTACTTCGGCCCGGCCGGACTGCCGCCCGACGTCGTGGCCAAATTGAACGCCGCAATCAACCAGGTCGTGGCCAAACCGGAAGTTAAGAAGCGCCTGGCCGGCCTGGGCTTCGACGCCTTCTCCAGCACGCCCGAGGCGTTTGCGCAGTTCGTCAGCGAACAACGCGACCTGTGGGGCAAGCTGATCCGCGACGCGGGAATCGAACAGCAATGACGCAGCACAACCCCTCTGAGACGACATCCGGCGCCGGCCCGCTGACCGGCGTGCGCATCCTGGACCTGAGTTCGGTCGTGATGGGCCCCTACGCCACGCAGATCCTGGCCGACCTGGGCGCCGACGTGATCAAGGTGGAGCCGCCCTCGGGCGACAACATGCGGGCCGTCGGCCCCATGCGCAACCCCGGCATGGGCCACCTGTACCTGCACCTGAACCGCAACAAGCGGTCCATCGTCCTGGACCTGAAGACGCCCGAGGGCCTGGACGCCTGCCTGAAACTGGCCGAAAGCTGCGACGCCCTGCTCTACAACATCCGGCCGCAGGCGATGGCCCGCCTGGGCTTGTCGTATGAAGCGGTGGCCGCGCGCAACCCGCGCATCGTCTACCTGGGCGCCTACGGTTTTGGCGAGGCCGGCCCGTACGCCGGACGGCCCGCCTACGACGACCTGATCCAGGGCCAGACCGGCATCGCCGCGCTGTCGGCCCAGCAAAGTGGCGACGTGCCGCGCTATGCCCCGCTGACGCTGGCGGACCGTGCCGTGGGCCTGCACGTGGGCATTGCCCTGGTGTCGGCGGTGCTGCACGCCAGGGCGGCGGGACGCGGCCAACAGGTCGAGATCCCCATGTTCGAAGGCATGGCGCACCTGGTATTGGGCGACCACCTGGGCGGCGCCACCTTCGAGCCGCCACTGGGCCCGACCGGCTACGCGCGCCTGCTGGCGCCGCATCGCCGGCCTTACGCCACAGCCGACGGCTATATCTGCCTGTTGATCTACAACGATAAGCACTGGCGCAATTTCTTCGGCCTGATTGGCCGGCCGGAGCTTGAGCAGGATCCCCGTTTCTGCACGCACGGGGCGCGGGCCGCGCATATCAGCGAGGTCTACGCCTTTGTGGCGGAGGTGATCAGCACGCGCCCGAGCCAGGCATGGTTGGACGATCTGGCGCGTGCGGACATCCCCGCTTCCCAGCTGTACACGGTGGACGGGCTGCTGCAGGACGAGCATCTGGCCGCCACCGGTTTCATCCGCGAAATGGACCACCCCTCCGAAGGCCGGATACGCACGACTGCTCCGCTGGGCCAGTACCAGGGCACGCCCACATCCCTGCGCCGGCACGCCCCCAGGCTGGGCGAACACAGCCGCGAAGTGCTGGAGCAGGCCGGCTATGACGCCGCTCGGATCGACGCCCTGGTCGACCGCGGCATTACCCAAGATGGAAATAACTGATGGACTTTGCCTTCACCCCAGATCAATTGGCGCTGCGCGACGCCGTTGCGCGCATTTGCAACCGCTACCCCGATGAATACTGGCTGGAACGCGACCGCGAAGGCGGCTTTCCCGAGCCGCTGCACGCCGACTTGGCGCGCGACGGCTGGCTGGGCATCGCCATGCCGCAGGAATACGGCGGCGCCGGCCTGGGCATGACCGAGGCCGCACTGATGATGCAGACCATCGCGGCCTCCGGCGCGGGGTTTACCGGTGCATCCGCCGTCCATATGAATATCTTCGGCCTGAACCCGGTCGTCGTGTTCGGCAGCGACGAGCAGCGTGCGCGTTGGCTGGAGCCGCTGATCGCCGGCCGCGAGAAGGCCTGCTTCGCCGTGACCGAGCCGGACGCCGGGCTGGACACCACCAAGCTGTCCACGCGGGCCGTCCGCCAGGGCGACGAGTATGTGGTGCATGGCCGCAAGATCTGGATCTCGACGGCGCAGGTCGCCAACAAGATGCTGCTGCTGGCGCGCACCACGCCGCTGTCCGAGGTGGACAAGCCCACGCAGGGGCTGTCACTGTTCTATACCGATCTGGATCGCGAGAAGATCGAAGTGCGGGAGATCGAGAAAATGGGTCGCAAGGCCGTGGACTCGAACATGCTGTTCATCGACGGTTTGCGCATTCCGGTGGCCGACCGGATCGGCGAGGAAGGCCGCGGCTTTGAATACATCCTGCATGGCTTGAACCCGGAACGCATCCTGATCGCCGCCGAAGCGGTGGGCATCGGCCGCGCCGCGCTGGACCGGGCGGTGAAGTACGCCGGAGAACGCACCGTGTTCGGCCGGCCCATCGGGCAGAACCAGGGCATCCAGCACCCGCTTGCCCAGGCCTGGATGCAGCTGGAAGCGGCCGACCTGATGGTGTTCAAGGCCGCCAGCCTGTACGACGCCGGCCAGCCTTGCGGGCCCTATGCCAATACCGCCAAGTACCTGGCGGCAGAGGCCGGCTACAACGCCTGCCAGACCGCCGTAATGACGCTGGGCGGCATGGGCTACGCCAAGGAATACCACGTGGAGCGCTTGCTGCGCGAGAGCTTCATCCCGCGCATCGCGCCGGTCAGCCCGCAGCTGATCATGTGCTTCATCGCGGAAAAGGTGCTGGGGCTGCCGAAGTCGTACTGACGCCATCGCCGCTGCGCCGCGTGGCGCGGTAGCGTCTCTCAGGCCTGCTGTTCCAGCCCGGTGCAGGCTGCCCGCAGGATGCGCGCATAGGCTTCCTGCTGCGGCTCGATCCGGTAGATCGGGCCGCCGACCGAAATCGCATAGTGTTCGCCCGACAGGGTGACGGGCCAGGCGATCGCGCCCACGTCCGCGATGGATTCTCCGCTGTTCATGAACCAACCGCGCTGTCGCGACCGCTGGATATCGTCCTGCAGCGCTTGCGGCGTGACGAGCGTGCGCTCGTTGTAGCGGGTCATTGCCATGCCGGCCAGCATCGTATCGCGCACGGATTCGTCCATCAGCGACATCAATGCTTTGCCCAGCGAATTGGCATGAACGTCTTTGAACTCGCCGGCAACGGGCGCATATCGGATGGTATGTGGGGAATCCAGCACATCCAGATAGACCACGCGCCCGTCCTGGGTCAGCTTGGCGAACACGACGGTCTCGCGCGTGGCGTCCCTTAATTCGACCAAGCTGGGATAGACCCGATCCAGAACGGGATCGGCCCGGGCAATGCGCTGGGCCATGGCCAAGAGACGGCCCGTGGGGTAGTAGCCCTGCCGGCGGCCGGTTTCGTACAGGTAGCCCAGGCCGGTCAGCGTGCGGATCAGCGCCAGGCAGCTGGACACCGGGACGTCCAGCAGCCGGGCCAGCTCCGACAAGGGCAGCGCGCGCTTTTCGCGGGCAAAGGTTTCGATGATTTCGATAACTCGCAGCGCCGTCTTGACACTCATTGCCCGATCCGAACTATTTAGCACGTGAAACATCTGCCTCGCCGAGGGCTAAAGTTCCCTGCGGGCATGCCGTTATGGTAGCTGAGAATTCCCTGAAAACAGCGCGTTCCTCCGAGACGCCCACATCGCCGCTGGAGTGATCATGGCCGTAACCCCCTTAGCACCCGCTACGTACGCACCTGCTGCGATGACGCAGGCGCACGTCGTGGCCGAACCGGCCGTGAGCGTCACGCCCGCCGCCGCAACGACCAATAGCGGCGCTTCCGACAGCGCCACGTCGGACCAATCAGACTCGCAGAAGCTGCCCTTGGACAAGGCGCTGGACGAAATCAACGACCAGATGAAGGCCTGGTCCACGCAACTTCAGTTTGAGATCGATCCCAACGTGCATCAGGTCGTGGTGTCGGTGGTGGATGCGGAAACCGGTGACGTTCTTCGCACTATCCCCAGCGAAACGGTGCTGAAAATCGCCAAAATGATCGTGAACATGCAAGGCAATGGCATCAAAACCACAGCTTGATACGTCCCTTAAAACGGCGTTTATCGCTTATTTTGGCGCCAATCTGTGAGAGAAGCACCGAATTAGGCCCGCCTTATGCCCTTACCCGGCCAATCGCCGGCACCGTATTTTTGACAGAATCGCTTCGCAAGAAAGGAATTTCACATGGCTTCCATCACTAACCTCGGCTCGACCACCGGTTTGCCCCTGGAAAAGATCCTGACGGATCTTCAGGCCGCCGAGGACAAACGACTGAGCATTTATTCGACCCGCCAGGCCAGCTACGAAGCCCGGGTGAGCGCGTTCGGCCAAGTGCAAAGCGCTGTGGAAGCACTGCAAAAAGCCGCCGAAGCGTTGGGAAAGTCGACCACACTGGATGCCGTCAAGGCCAGCGTCACAGGCGACGGCCTAACCGCCACGGTCGGCACGGATGGTGCCACGGTTGGCGAATACAAGATCAATGTGAAAAATCTGGCTGCCGCACAGACTCTGCAATCGGGGATGATCGCCGATCGCAAGGCCGCCAACGGAGCGTCAGGCTCGTTCGAGATCGAACTGGTCAACGGTGAGAAGCGCACCATCACGCTGGATGACACGTCGCTGAATGGTATAGCAAAGGCCATTAATACCGACGACAAGGCAGGCGTGCGCGCGACCATCATCACAAACGGGGACGGCGAGAGCTACCTCATGCTCAGCGCCAAAGAGACGGGCGAAAAGGCCGCGGTGAAGTCGATCACAGTAACCGGCACACCCGAGCTCAAGAACATCCTGAACTACAACACAGACGCGAGCGACGCCAGCCCGAAGATGACGCAGCAAACTGCGGCGGCGGACTCGGAAATCGAAATCAACGGCATCACGGTCAAGAGCGGCAGCAACAACATTTCCACGGCAATTGACGGCGTCACCCTTAATCTCACCGCCAAGACCGAACTCGGCAAGACAGTGACGTTGAAGCTGAACAGCGATACGTCCGTGGCGAGTAAGGCGGTCCAGGATTTTGTCTCGGCCTATAACGCGCTGCAAAGCACAATCACGAAGCTGACGGCATTCGACATCACTGCCGAGACCAATCAGGCGCTAACAGGCGACGGCACCACACGCAGCATCCAGTCATCGATGTCCAACGCCTTGCAAGCCTTCACCGGCGAAGGCTCCGTACGCTCAATCGCAGACCTGGGCATTACGTCAGATCCCAAGACGGGACTGCTAAAAGTGGACCAAACCAAGCTGGACAAGGCATTGGCCGCCAACCCTGCCGGCGTCAAGAGCCTGATGACTTCGACAGACGGACTAGCTTCCAGGTTCGCTACCGCCACGGGCAACGTGTTGGGTGACAATGGTTCAATCAAGGCAAAAAAAGATGGATTGGCCAAGTCGATTGAAGACGTGAAAGACCAATTAGACCGTGCCAAGACCTCCAGCGCGGCACAAATGGCGATCATGCGCGCCCAATTCGTTGCGCTGGACAAGTTCGTGTCGCAGCAAACGGTGACGGCCAACTACCTGACCCAACAGTTCGCGGCATTAGCCAAATCCAAGTAATTTATAGAAGATGCATTAATGACTTACGCCGCTCGCCGTCCCACTGGCTCGCATTCTGTCCGCTCCTACGCCGATATCGGCCTGGAAACGCAGATCTTGGGCGCCAGCCCGGAACGGCTGATTTCCCTGCTGTACCTTGGCGCCCGCGCAGCGATCGGGCAGGCCCGCATCCACATGCAGGAAGCCAGGGTGACGGAGCGCGGCGCGGCCATTTCCAAGGCGATCAAGATCGTCGACGAGGGCCTGAAGACCGGACTGAACATGGAGGCAGGCGGCGAGATCGCCGAGAATCTCGCCCGCCTCTACGATTACATCGTCCGTACGCTTTTGATGGCGAATCTCAAGGCAGACCCCGAGCAGCTTGAAATTGCCGACCGCCTGTTGGCGGATCTGGCCGAGGCTTGGCAGACTTCCATCGACCGCCCTGTCGGCGGCACGCAGCCTTGATGGCACGGCGCAAACGAACCCAGCCCGCCAGCAAACGCCCGAGATTTCCATGACGTCCCTTACCCAGCCCACCACTCCCATCCTGGAACGCTACCAGGAAATCGCCTTCATCACGGGCGAAATGCTTACAGCCGCCCAAGCCGGCGACTGGGATGCCGCGATGGTCCATGGGCAACAATATTGCGAGCAGGTCGAGCGCCTGCGCATGACTGAACGCACGGTTCCGCTGGATGACGCCGCGCGCGCCATGAAATATGACCTGCTTGTGCGCATCCTGGAAAACGACGCGCTGACGCGCGACCTCGCCCTGCCACAACTGGCCCGACTGGGCGAGCTGCTGGGACGCATGAAGCGCCAGCAGACGCTGCTGTCGGCCTACGGCAACCAGGCGCCTGAAGAATGAGCGTAGGTCCCGCCGCACTCGGCAACGTCCTGGTGCAGCGGTTGGACGCCGTGCTTGGCACGACGATGTCCGCCGCTACCGCCAATCAAGTCTCCGGCGCACGGCCGGACGCGGTCAGCCAGCCCGGAGGCTTGGATAAGCCCGGCTCGTCGGATGGTTCCAGCCGCGATTCCCGGCAAGGCATACAGACTGGCGGCGCCCGAGGCGACCGCCAGAATACTGTTGTCGACGCCAAGACCGCCGCCGCCCTGGCGCTGGCGGCCCGCGGACTCGTCACCAGCAGCGACACCACGGCATCGGCCCCCACAACGCTGGGCACGACCGCACGGACGATTCTTGCCTTGCTGGCCCAGTATCCCGAGGCCGCCCCTGCCGTGCAGGGGCGCGCCCCGCTGTGGAACGCCAACGGCACGCCGGCCCAAGGCGCCGGTCAAGCGCCGTCCGGGCAAGCCGCAACGACTGCGGGCCAACCTACGCCTGCCGCCACGCCTGCACCGACCCAGCCTGCGGCCCCTGCCGGCCTCGCCACCGCCGCGGATACCGCCGCAGCTACCAAGCTTGCGCGACCCGCCGGCCCGGCGGAGGCCAACGCCGCCCGCGGCGCCGATGCCGCTGCCCACGCCTCGCAGGCGGCAAGCGGCCCGTCCGCCCGTTTGCTGGGCCAGGCATTGCGCCAGGCCCTGCAAACCAGCGGCCTGTTCTACGAATCGCATCTGACGAACATGGTCTTCGGGCGACTCAGCCCGTCGTCGCTGCAGAACGAGCCCCAGGCCAAACTGAGCAAGGACGACATCCCGCAGAACACCATGACGACACGCGCCCGGCCGGAGGCCCCTGCCTCGGGACGGGTTGGCGGCGGCGCGGATGCCCCCTCCGGCGCCGGCTCGTCCTCCACCTCGGCACCGGGTGCGCCGATCACCGGCATCCACCAGGACCTGACGGTACTGGTGCGTCAGCAGTTGGACGTGCTGGCCAACCAGTCGCTGACCTGGCAAGGCGAAGCCTGGCCGGGCACCCCGATGGAATGGGAAGTGGAACGCGACCCTTACGGAGGGGATCCCGACTCGGCGACGCCCACTTGGGCTACGCGCCTGAAGCTGGATCTGCCCCGGCTTGGCCTGGTGGACGCCCGGCTGAACCTGGCCGGCGACCAGATCGTCCTGCAACTGGTTGCCCCCCTGGCAGCCGCCGAGATCAATGACTCGTCCGACCAGCTGCGATCGCGCCTCCTGGCTGCGGGCCTGACCTTGAGCAACCTGGCGGTCAGCGTGACGGAACCCCGCGCCATCGACCCGGACGACCTCTGATGAGCACCACCTCCTACGCCGAGGACAACGCCCCCAACGCCAACCGCAACGCGGCAGTCGCCATTTCGTATGACGACAAGGACGGCGCTCCGCGCGTCGTCGCCAAGGGCTACGGCCAGTTGGCCGACACGATCGTCCGTGCCGCCGAAGAGAACGGCTTGTACGTGCACGAGTCCCGCGAACTCGTCGGGCTGCTCATGCAGGTGGACCTGGACGCACATATTCCCCCCCAACTGTACGTAGCAGTGGCAGAATTGCTGGCCTGGCTCTATCGCCTGGAATCGCGCGAGCTTCCCGAAGCCGCGCCACCCGCCTGACCTCACTCTCTAAGGACCACCATCGTGTTGGATGCCAGCGACCCGGAATTCCTGCTGACCCGGCCGGAAGACATGCGCTCAGCCTTGTTTGAACTGACGCACCCCGACAGCCACATCCTCGTGCGCGATGCCGCCGACCGCGAGATGGCCGTGCTTGTCCTGGGCGCGGACAAGCACACCCGCCAGTTCTTCTGGCGGCCGCGCGACTACGCTGGCGCCGACTTCGAACAGTCCGACAGCATGGGGTTGCTGAGCGGCACCACTTTCCATTTCCACGCCACTGCTTACGGCGGCGTGCAGATCCGGTTCCGCGTGCAGCGGCCCGAGGTGATCCAGTTCGACGACGGCAGCGCGGCATTGGTGTCGCCCTTTCCCGATCGGCTCGCTCGCATCCAGCGGCGCAAGATGTTCCGTGCCTCGCTGGCCGGCAGCGCCAACCTGTGCCAGGCCAGCTGGCAACCCGCGCCAAAAGAGAAGCCCTACAGCTTCACGGTGCGCGACCTGTCGGTCGATGGCGTGGGCCTGCGGGTCGGACTGGCGGTGCCGGTGCTGCCAGAGCGCGGCACGGTGATGGAAGCTGTGCAACTGGACTTCGGCGAATTGGGCAAGCTCAGCGCCGATCTGGAAGTGCGCAACGTCTACCCGATTTCAGGCCAGCCGATGATCCAGCCGGGAACACCAGAAGACGAGGCGCCCAGGCACGTGTCGCTGACCGGCGAACCGCCGATGAGCCACGTGGGCGCCGTATTCCTGAATCTGGATGCGCGCCAGGAGAACTGGCTGCAGAAAGTGGTGTGGCGCCTTGAGAAAGGCGCGCAGCGCGACTGATACGCCCGAGGGGCAGCAAGCATGCGAAGCATGCACAGCGTGGGGAGCCCTTTTTACCGCCGGGCCGCCCCAAGGTAAAAATGCCCCCTCGGGGGGCAGCAAGCATGCGAAGCATGCGCAGCGTGGGGGCCCTTTTTACCGCCGGGCCGCCCCAAGGTAAAAATGCCCCCTCGGGGGGCAGCAAGCATGCGAAGCATGCGCAGCGTGGGGGCCACATCCATCTCTTGGAAAGGCCCCCGTTTCCTTCTTCGGCCTTAAACGGCCATCGAGGAAATTTCCTTGTAGGCGGCAACCAGTTTGTTGCGCACCTGCACGGCCGTCTGAAAGCCGATGCTGGCTTTCTGCATGTCGATGATCACATCATTGAGCGAAATGTCGGGCGCGCCCATTTCAAAGGCCTTCGCCTGGGCGGACGACGCGTTCTGCGCCGCGGTCACGCGGCGGATCGAGCGCTGCAGCTCGGCGGCGAAGCCGTCGGGCTGGCCGACCATTTCGCCGGCGGCGAGATTCCCGGTTTCCGCCTTGCTCACGACGGAGCGCATCTGCTGGAGCATGCTTTCGATGCCGGACAAGCCTGATACAGCCATTACCTGATTCCTTGCTGGTGGGGCATGACGCCAATATTGTGCAGAGCGTAACGCCGTTCGCGCGCGCCCATAGCCGATAAAAACCGCCAAAAACCCCGACATTTCCCCGAATGCCGCCAGCCAGGCGCAAGCCCATGGCCGCGGCTTTCGCCTTGCCGTCGACATAGAGGATAAGTAACGCCAAAAACCGGCTGTTTTCATCGATTGGGATTGTCGTACCTACGGCAATAATCCAGGCTCTCCCCAGACCAGAAGCACGTTGCATGTGTAATCTGCCCTACCCAGACATGAAGTCCTTTTCCCTGCTCCGCGTAGCCAGCGGGAGCCATCGATGAATCAGCAGGCCACTCTGAGTTCGTCGCTGCTGGCGAAGTTCCCCGCCCTGGAAAAGATACGCGCGCTGCCCAAGCCTATCCTGCTTGGCGCGGCGGCCGCCGTCGTTGCGCTGGTCGTTGCCGCCGTGATGTGGGGCAGCGAACCCAAGTACAAGGTCCTGTTCTCGAACCTGGACGACCGCGATGGCGGTGCCATTGTGACGGCGCTCGGCACGATGAACGTGCCCTACCGTTATAACGAGACCGGCACTGCCTTGCTGGTTCCGGCCGACCGCGTATACGACGCCCGGTTGCAACTGGCCTCCCAAGGACTGCCGCGCGGCGGCTCGGTCGGTTTCGAACTGATGGACAACGCCCGCTTCGGCGCCAGCCAGTTCGCTGAGCAGATCAACTACCAGCGCGGTCTGGAAGGCGAGCTGGCCCGTTCGATCGAGGCCATGCACACCGTGCAGCACGCCCGCGTCCACCTGGCCATGCCGCGCCAGTCGCTGTTCGTACGCGAACGCCAGGCGCCCACGGCGTCGGTGCTGCTGAACGTCTACCCGGGCCGCAGCCTGAGCGACGCCCAGGTGTCGGCGATCTCGTGGCTGGTGGCCTCGAGCGTGCCCGAACTGACCGCTGAAAACGTATCGATCGTCGACCAGAACGGGCGCCTGCTGTCTGCGCCGCTGGGCGAAGGCCGCGGCATGGACGCTGACCAGATGCGCTTTGTGCGCGAAATGGAACAGCGCACGGTCGAACGCATCCTGACCATCCTGAATCCGCTGGTCGGCCCGGGCAACGTCCACGCCCAGGCCAGCGCCGACGTCGACTTCGCCCGCCGCGAAGAGACCTCGGAAGTCTATCGCCCGAACCAGGAACCGGGCCAGTCCGCCATCCGCAGCCAGCAGACCAGCGATTCCACCCAGCGCGGCGTGAACCCCGCGCAGGGCGTGCCCGGCGCGTTGTCGAACCAGGCCCCGGCCAACGCACAGGCCCCGATCGCCAACCCACCCGCGCCGCAACCGCCCCGCCCGGGCCAGCCGCAACAGCCGGCCAACGCGCAGCAACAGCAGCAACAGCAGACGGGTACGCAGACGGCCGCCACCAACCTGAACGAGCGTCGCGACGCCACCACCAACTATGAAGTGGACCGCACCATCAGCCACATCAAGCAGCCGGTGGGCAACCTGAAGCGCCTGTCGGTCGCCGTGGTGGTGAACTACATCCGCGACAAGGACGGCGAGCCCCAAGCCCTGCCGCCCGAAGAACTGAACAAGCTGACCAACCTGGTCCGCGAAGCCATGGGCTATTCCGAAACGCGCGGCGACTCCCTGAACCTGGTCAACAGCCAGTTCAACGATGGCCCGCCGCCGGTGCCGATGTGGCGCGACCCGGAAATGATCGCCCTGTTCAAGACCATCCTGGCCTGGCTGGTGGGTCTGGTGGTTGCGTTGTGGCTGTACCGCAAGGTTCGCCGCTCGGTCACCGAATACCTGTATCCGCCGGTTGATCCGGAAATGGCTGAAGCCGAACGCATCGAAGCGGCGCGCGAGGCCCAGGACGTGGCCCGCACGAAGGAAGTCAACCGTTACGAAGACAACCTGGAACGCGCCCGCACGATGGCCAATAAGGATCCGCGTGCCGTCGCGATGGTTCTGCGCACCTGGATGAGCAAAGATGAAAAATGATTCCACCCCGATGGACGGCATGACGCGCAGCGCCGTCCTGATGATGTCGCTGGGCGAGGACGCGGCAGCCGAGGTCTTCAAATACCTCAGCGCCCGTGAAGTGCAGCAGGTCGGCGCGGCGATGGCCAGCCTGAAGCAGGTCACGCGCAATGACGTGGCTGTCGTGCTGGAAGAATTCCGCCAGGAAGCCGATCAGTTCATGGCCGTCACGCTGGGCTCGGACGACTACATCCGCAGCGTCCTGACCAAGGCGCTGGGCAGCGACCGCGCAGCCGGCCTGATCGAAGACATCCTGGAAGCCGGCGACGGCGGCAGCGGCATCGACGCGCTGAACTGGCTGGACCCGAACACCGTGGCCGAGCTGATCGGCGACGAACACCCGCAGATCATCGCGACCATCCTGGTCCACCTGGAGCGCGACCGCGCCGCCGGCGTGCTGGCCTTGCTGACCGATCGCCTGCGCAACGATGTCATGCTGCGCATCGCCACCTTCGGCGGCGTGCAGCCCGCGGCCTTGTCCGAACTGACTGAAGTGTTGAATTCCGTGCTGGCCGGCCAGGGCGCCAAGCGCAGCAAGATGGGCGGCGTGCGCACCGCGGCCGAGATCCTGAACATGATGAATTCCTCGGACGAGGAAACCGTCGTGGCCAGCCTGCGCGAACGCGACAACGACTTGGCGCAGAAGATCATCGACGAGATGTTCGTGTTCGACAACCTGCTCGACGTCGAAGACCGCGCCATCCAGCTCATCTTGAAGGAAATCGACAACGACACGCTCATGGTTGCGCTCAAGGGCGCCCAGGAAGAGCTGCGTGCCAAATTCCTGCGCAACATGTCCAGCCGCGCCGCCGAAATGCTGCGCGAGGACCTGGAAGCGCAGGGTCCGATCCGCATGTCGAAGGTCGAAGCCGAGCAGAAGAAGATCCTGCAGATCGCCCGCCGCCTGGCCGAAAGCGGCCAGATCGTCCTGGGCAACTCCGGAGACGATGCGTATGTCTGAAGCGGACAACGGCGCGACGACGCTCATCTCGCGCAGCGCCGCCTGGCGGCGCTGGCAGATGCTGTCGTTCGACGAGCCGGCGGCCGTCGAAGTCGAGCCGGAGCCCGAACCCGATCCGGGTCCGGATCCCGCCGTGGTGATGGCGCAGCTGCGCGCCCAGGCGATGGCCGAAGGGCGCGAGGAAGGCTACTCGCACGGCCACGCGGCCGGCATGGAAGCAGGCCAGCAAACGGGACACGATGCAGGATTCGCCGCGGGTCGCGAAGCCGGTTTCGCCGAGGGCCTGGCCCAGGCGCGCGAACAGGGCGCGGCCGAAGCGCAGCGCCTGCACGCGCTGGTCGAAGCGTGCGCCGCGTCGCTGGGTTCGCTGGAAGAAAAAATGGGCCAGAGCCTGCTGACGCTGGCGCTGGACATCGCGCAGCAAGTCGTGCGCACGACGCTGGCCGAGCAGCCTGAAACGGTTGCCGCCGCCGTGCGCGACGTGCTGCACATCAATCCGTCTGCCGGCGGCCAGATGCGCTTGTGGGCCAACCCCGACGACATCGAGCTGATCCGCCTGCACCTGGCGGACGAACTGAAAGAAGGTCACTGGCGCGTGCTGGCCGATGAATCCATCGCGCGCGGCGGCTGCCGCGCCGAAACGCCTTACGGCGACATCGACGCCACGCTGCAGACGCGCTGGCGCCGGGTGGCGGCCTCGCTGGGCCGCAATGTCTCCTGGGAGGAGCCGGCGTGAACAGCCACCCGGCTCCGGCACAGCCCGGCCAGACGGCCGCGCCGACGTCGTCCGCGCCCGCCGTTGCGGCACCTGCCGTCCCGGTCATCGACCGCTGGAAGACGCAGTTGGAGATCGGCTCGATCCGCGCCGCGTCGACCGACCCGTGGCTGGTCAGCGGCAAGATCACCCGCGCGACCGGCCTGGTGCTGCATGCCACCGGCCTGCGCCTGCCCGTCGGCGCGGCTGCCCGCATTGAAATCGCGCGGGGCCATGACCATTGGGCCGACGCCGAAGTCGTGGGTTTCGACGGCCACACGCTGTACCTGATGCCGCAGGCCGACATTTCCGGCCTGCCGCCCGGCGCGCGTGTCGTGCCCGGCGAACCGCCCGTGCAGCGGCAGATCCCGCTGCCGCGCAAGGCTGAACTGAACGGCAACGCCAAGCCTCAGCTTGGCCGCCACCTGCCCGTGGGCAACGCCCTGCTGGGCCGCGTGCTGGACGGCGCGGGCCGCCCGCTGGACGGGCTGGGCCCGTTGACGGGCGCTGAACTGGCGCCGCTGTCCGCCCTGCCCATCAACCCCTTGTCCCGTGCACCAATCGACACCGTGCTGGACACCGGCGTGCGCGCCATCAACGGGTTGCTGACCGTCGGACGCGGCCAGCGCATGGGTCTCTTCGCCGGTTCCGGCGTGGGGAAATCCGTGTTGCTGGGCATGATGGCCCGCTACACCAAGGCCGACGTGATCGTCGTGGGCCTGATTGGCGAACGGGGCCGCGAAGTCAAGGAATTCATCGAGCACAACCTGGGCCCCGAAGGCCTGGCGCGCTCGGTCGTGGTGGCGGCGCCCGCCGACGTGTCGGCCCTGCTGCGCCTGCAAGGCGCGGCCTACGCCACGCGCCTGGCCGAACACTTCCGCGACCAGGGCCTCGATGTGCTACTGATCATGGACTCGCTGACCCGCTACGCCATGGCGCAACGGGAAATCGCGCTGGCCATCGGCGAACCGCCTGCCACCAAAGGCTACCCGCCGTCGGTGTTCGCCAAGCTGCCCATGCTGGTCGAACGCGCCGGGATGGGTGCGCCCGGCCCGTCGGGCAAGGCCGGATCCATCACCGCGTTCTATACGGTGCTGGCCGAAGGCGATGACCAGCAGGATCCTATCGCCGATTCGGCGCGCGCGATCCTGGACGGCCACGTGGTGCTGTCGCGCCATCTGGCTGAAGCCGGCCACTACCCCGCCATCGACATCGAGGCGTCGATTTCCCGTGCGATGACCTCGCTGATCACGCCGCAGCAGTTCGCCGTCGTGCGCCGGTTCAAGCAGAACCTGTCGCGCTACCAGCGTAACCGCGATCTGATCGCCGTCGGCGCCTACGCCGCCGGCAACGATCCGCAGCTGGACGAAGCCATCGCCCGCTACCCCCGTCTGGAGGCGTTCTTGCAGCAGGACATCGGCGAGAACGTCGGCTACGACGATGCCGTCAACCAGTTGCGCGCCAGTTTCGAGTTAAGGGACACCTATGCCTAGCCAATTGCCCTTGGACATGCTGATCAACCTGGCCAAGGAAAGCACGGATGAAGCCGCGCGCCTGTTGGGCCGGCTCAGTGCCGAGCGCACCAATGCCGAGCGCCAGTTGGGCATGCTGAACGATTATCGCCAGGATTACCTGGAGCGCCTGCAGCAGGCGATGACGACGGGAATGTCGGCCAGCGACTGCCATAACTACCAGCGCTTCATCGGCACCCTGGATGACGCGATCAGCCAGCAGCAGACCGTGCTGCGCCAGGCAGACGAGAACCTGGCCAAAGGCCGCCAGTACTGGCAGCAGGAAAAACGCAAGCTCAATTCCTACGATGCCCTGGCGCAGCGCGAAATGCGCGCGCAGGCCGTCGTGGAATCCCGCCGCGAACAGCGCGCCAACGATGAATACTCCGCCCGCCTGGTCCAGCGCCAGGCCGGCCTGCATTAAGCAATACCTCACAGGAAGCCCAAGATGACCGCTCCCCTGCCCTTGCCCACGATCGCACCCGTCGCGCCGACGTCGATTGCTGACGCGCTTGGCGCCAACAAGTCCGCGTCCGCGAACAAGAAAGGCCCGAGCTTTTCCGACGTGCTGGCCCAGCAGCGTCCGAAGCCGTCCGCCGATTCGCGCCCCGCGAACAACGGCGCCAAGACGCCCGGCAAGAACACCACCGCCAACGACCCGGCCAGCAAGGCTGAAAACGCCGCTGCCGGCGCGATCGACGATGCGGTGAAGACCGCCGCCGCCGCGGAAGCCGGCGCAATGGCGGTTGCCGCCACCCAACAACCGGCCGCGCCGGTCTTGCCGCAGCAAGCGCTTGAAATCGCCGCCCAGGCGGCTGAACAAGTGCAGCTTGCCCGCGGCAACGCCGAAGCCGCCGCGGCGGCGCTGGGTTCCGGCGCGGCCGTGCTCACCGCCACGCTGAATGCCGCCAACGTCAATGCCGGCGCCGCCGCTGCGCCTGGCTCGCCGGTCGCCGCAACGGCCCAACAGGCCGAAGCGGCCGCTGCGCTTGCCGCGCGCGATGCCCAGGCCGCCTTGCCGGTGGTGACCGCCGCCGTCAAACCGGGCAGCGCCGTGGCCCCGGCCGTGGAAGCCGCGCCCGCCAACGCGAAGCCTGCGGCGAAGACCGAGTCGCTTCGTCTTGCCACCGACCTTACGCTGCCGCGCGTACCGCGCGATGCCCGCGCCGAGACCGAACACACAACAACGCTGCCGGCGCGCACCGAAGAAGAACTGACCGCGGCGCTGACCAGCACGGCGCAGCAATTCCAGGCCCCGCAACACGGCGCTTCGGCCCAGGATCATCTGGCTCAGGCCTTGGCCGCCGCGACCCAGCGCCAAGCCGCGCCCGTGATGAATCAAGCCGCGGTTGCCGCACCGGCCGTGCCCGTCGTGATGCAGATCGCCACCCCCGTGGGCGGCACGCATTGGGGTACCGAACTGGGCCAGCAAGTCGTGATGATGAGCACCAACGCGCGCCAAGGCATGCAAACGGCAGAGCTGCGCCTGGATCCGCCCGACCTGGGCCCCCTGCGCGTCAGCCTGAACCTGGCCGATGGCGTGGCTAGCGCCTCGTTCGTGTCGGCTCACGCGTCGGTGCGCCAGGCGATCGAAACCGCCATCCCGCAATTGCAGCAAGCGCTGGCGCAAGCCGGTATTTCATTGGGCCAGACCAGCGTCGGCGAACAGGCCGCGCAGCAGGAATTCGCGCAACAGCAGGGCGGCAATGGCTCGCAACGTCAGAACGGCGGCGGATCGGTGGTTGCCGATGCGACGGCCGGCAACGCCGCGCCCGTCGTGCCCTCGCCGCGCAATGCCAACGCCCTGGTCGACACCTTCGCGTAGCAAACAGGCGGCCCGCGGCCAGCAATGGATGCGGGCAGTGCAGCAATAGCTTGAGATACGCGGCTTTCGCCCTGTTTTTCGCCTCCAAGCCGAGGCGGGAATTGGGGCAGAATGCTTTCATCCACTAAGTATCCGTTTTCACCAGCGGCCCAATACGCATCGAAACCGAGATGGCGACTTCCAAAACCTTATCCGCGCCGTCGGGCGCGAAGACCTCCGGCGGCATCGGCCGCATCCTTCGCCCGATCCTGGCCATACTGGTCCTGCTCCTCGTCGCCGCCGCCAGCGCCGGCGCAACCTGGTTCATCACCCAACGCATGCAGCAACCGCAAGCCGGCGCCGCGGTGCAGTTGGGCGTGGGCCAGGTCCCGGGCGGCCAGCCTGGCCAACCCGGTCAGCCGGGCCAGCCCGGCCAAGGCCCGCAGGCAGCGCCGACGACCTTCGTCGCCCCGCCCGCCGCTCCTGTCGCCGTGCCCGCGCCGATCTTCGTGCCGATCGAAGCATTCACCGTCACATTGCAGAACGCCGACACCGAACGCATCATGCACGTGGGCCTGACCCTGCGCGTCAGCGACGAACAGACCCGCACACGCCTTGAAAAGTACATGCCTGAAGTGCGCAGCCGCATCCTGATGGTGCTGTCCTCGCAATCGCCCACCGGCGTGCAGACGCAGCAAGGCAAGACGGATATGGCCACCGCGATCAAGCAGGCGGTCAACCGCCCCTTCTCGCCCCTGCCGGACGGCCAGTATGTCACCGACGTACTGTTCACGGCGTTCGTGGTGCAATAAGCATGGCCTACGAGGCATTCCTTTCACAGGACGAAGTCGATGCGCTGCTTGCCGGCGTCACCGGCGAGAGCGACAGCAAGACCGAGGCGGCCAGTACCAACGACGGCGCGCGCGCCTATGACCTGAGCTCGCCCGAACGCGTCGTGCGCCGCCGCATGCAGACGCTGGAGTTGATCAACGAACGTTTCGCGCGCCACATGCGCAACGTGCTGTTGAACTTCATGCGCCGCAGCGCGGACATCACGGTCGGTTCGATCAAGATCCAGAAGTACGCCGACTTCGAACGCAACTTGCCCGTGCCGAGCAATCTGAACATGATTCAGATGAAGCCCCTGCGCGGCACGGCGCTCTTCACGTATGACCCGAACCTGGTGTTCCTGGTCATCGACAGCCTGTTCGGCGGCGATGGCCGCTACCACACGCGCGTCGAAGGCCGGGACTTCACCACGACCGAACAGCGCATCATCCGGCGCCTGCTC
>Ga0160439_1000276_pt1 | contig 30877 bp, 24 predicted proteins | sample HID1975M_E0MG_FD_108201 | JGI IMG/M metagenome (GOLD analysis project Ga0160439, IMG submission 108201) | Enriched soil microbial communities from UW Madison campus, WI, USA - HID1975M_E0 MG | ecosystem: Environmental > Terrestrial > Soil > Unclassified | place: USA: Madison, Wisconsin... | reverse complement strand
GGTGGCCCTGGTCGCCGCCATGCGCAAGCTGCTGGTCATCCTGAACGCCAAAATGCGCGATCAGATGGCGGCTGCCGCCGCCAACTGATCAAGACAGTTGCTCGCTACGCTCGGGATGACAGGCGAACGCATGGGCTAGCGCGAAGCCACCATGCATTGCCCGCTGCATCCCGATCTGCACAAGCCCTTAACCGGGCCCCGGCCTCGCCTGCAGCGCGCCGCCGCGCCACTCCATCTGCGTCTCGGCGTGGCCGCGCTCGTCCAGCCAGCGCAGGATCGAGCGCACGGTGACCACCGGATAGTCGCCGGACAGCCGCGTGCCGACGCCGTGGTCGGTGAAGGCGACGTTGCTGCCGAACAGGCCGCCGAGGACGCGCTTGGAATAGGGAATGTGGATCGTGTCGGCGCGGAAGCCGTTGCGCGCGGCGACCCGCCAGGCGCCCTGCCGGTCGCGGATGTCGCCGGCCGAGGGCAGCGTGGCCGCCAGCGTTTCCAGCACCCAGGCGGTGGAGTTCTGGTAGTCGCGGCTGCCGGGTCGTGCGATCAGGTTGTAGCTCGGCTGGTACAGCGCGTTGGCCGGCAGTGCGCGCAGGTGGTCGGCGAGGCGCCGCGCGTGATCGGGCTGCAGCCAGACGATGCGCGCGTCCTGGTTCACCAGGTCGTCCGAGAAGAAGTTCACGAGCCCCTGCGCGTACAGCCCGGAGCGATGGCTGCCGCATTCGTTGAGCAGGTGGACGACGGTCCAGCGGCCGTCGGCGTGGTCGCGCACGGCGAAGCCGGCGTGGCTGTAGACCAGCCCGTGTTCTGACAGGTCGCGCCCGATCCGCGCGACCAGGGCGACCGGCGCATCCGCGTGATCCAGCGCCGTGGCTGTGCGCAGCGCGGTTTCGGCCGCCGCCGCCACTTTCGCCGGCGGCATCCGCACCGCCTCGCAGTTGGTGCCGGCCTCGACCCGGATCGGCAGCAGGCCCAGCAGCGCCAGCAGTCCGGCGAACAGGCGGGTCACAGCGGCAGCCTGCGCGAGTGCAGGTGCGGGCGTGCGAGGGCGTTGGCGACGAAGCACAGCGATTCGCCGGCGACGCTGAGGATCCAGCCGGCCGACACCGCGGTGACGACGACGGCGGTGCCGACGACGATCCCGAGCGCCTTCGCCGCTTCGGCGGAGATCTCGACGACGGCCGACGTGCCCGCCGCCACCGCGGAAATCGTCAGCGCGACCACGCCGCCGCTGGCTTCGATCGCGGTGACCGAGAACGCGGCGCCGGCGGACAGCGCCTCGGCCATCACGACCGGCACTTCCACCGAAGCGGCCAGGCTCGCCTCGGACTGCCGGCTGGCGTCGGACTGGGTGGCGGCCCGGACCGGCGCGATCGTCGCGGACAGGGCCAGTAGGGACAGCAGGGTCAGGAACCGGATGCGCATGGCGGCGGGCCGTCGGGAATGTGCGCACAGACTTGGCGCCCGACGGAGTCGCCCGGCAAGCGCCATCGTCGAAGTACCCGGCGGAAGGCCGGCCGGTAGAGTATTTTTGGACCATGAGCGTATCCGTCGACCTGATCAACGCCCTCAAGCGCGGCCTGCGCGCGCAGGGACTCACCTATCGCGAGCTGGCGCAGCGGCTCAAGCTCAGCGAGGCCGCGGTCAAGCGCATGTTCTCGCGCCGCGCGATGAGCCTGTTGCGGCTGGAGCAGGTCTGCGAGGTGCTCGGGATCGGGCTGGCCGAACTCGGCGCCGAAGCCGGGCGCGGCAGCGAGCCGATGGCGCGGCTGAGCGAGGCGCAGGAACAGGCCCTGGTCGACGATCCCGCGCTGATGCTGGCGATGTTCCTCAGCATCAACCGCTGGCGCCAGGACGATGTGATGGCGCACTTCGCGTTCACGCTGCCGCAGTGGACCGGGCTGCTGGTTCGGCTCGATCGCCTCGGCATCATCGAACTGCAGCCGGGCAACCGCGCGCGTCCGCTGACCGCGCGCAACTTCCGCTGGCTCACCGACGGCCCGATGGAGCGCCACTTCCGCGGCGCGCTGCTGGGCGACTACTTCGCCGATCCCTTCGACGGCGAGCAGGACCGCCTGCTGCTGCTCAGCGGCAGCCTGAGCCCGGACGGCGTGAAGCAGATGAAGCAGCACCTGGAGGACGTGGCCCGCGAATTCGACGGCCTGCTCGCACGCGACGCGGCGCTGCCCGCCGAACAGCGCGTCGGCGTGAGCCTGGTGCTGGCGCAGAAGCCGTGGCTGCTGAAGCTGTTCGCGCCGTATCGCCGGGCGCGGAACTGATAACGCTGTCATCATCCATGATGCCGTGCTGCAGCAAGCGCCGCCGCCGCCCTCGCGCATAGACTGTCGTCATTGCGGCTTTTTTCCGGCGTTTCGCCGGATTTCTTGGGAGGACATCGATGAATGCAGTTCCGCGCCCGCAGGCCCAGCCTGCGTCGGGCAGCCGTCTGGCTGCGCTGAATGACTGGGTGGATGAAGTCGCCGCGTTGACGCGCCCCGACCGCATCTACTGGTGCGACGGCAGCGACGGCGAATACGCCGAACTGGTCGCCGGCATGCTGGCCGACGGCACCCTGATCGAACTGAACCAGGACACGCACCCGGGCTGCTACCTGCACCGCTCCGATCCCGATGACGTCGCGCGCGTGGAGCACCTGACCTTCGTCTGCACGCGCGAGCGCGACGACGCCGGCCCCAACAACCACTGGATGCTGCCGGGCGAGGCGCACGCGCAAGTCGATGCACTGTTCGACGGCTGCATGCGTGGGCGCACGCTGTACGTCGTGCCGTACTGCATGGGGCCGATCGATTCGCCGCTGGCGCGCTGTGGCGTGGAGATCACCGATTCGCCCTACGTCGTCGCCAACATGCGGCTGATGACGCGCATGGGCGCCGCGGCGCTGGAGCGCATCGAGCGCGAGGGTGCGCAGGGCAAGTCGTTCGTGCGCGGCCTGCATTCCACCGGCGAACTCGATCCGGATCGCCGCTTCATCATGCATTTTCCCGAGGAGCTGTCGATCAAGTCCTACGGTTCCGGCTACGGAGGCAACGCGCTGCTGGGCAAGAAGTGCCACGCCCTCCGGATCGCCTCGTGGCAGGCGCGTCGCGAAGGCTGGCTGGCCGAGCACATGCTGATCCTCGGCCTCGAATCGCCGGAAGGAAAGACGCACTACATCGCAGCGGCATTCCCCAGCGCCTGCGGCAAGACCAACCTGGCGATGCTGATCCCGCCCGAGACGTATCGGGAGCAGGGCTGGAAGGTCCACACCATCGGCGACGACATCTGCTGGATGCACCCGGGCGAGGACGGACGCCTGTGGGCGATCAATCCCGAGGCCGGCTACTTCGGCGTCGCGCCCGGCACGTCGGGCAAGACCAATCCCAACGCGCTGGCGACGATCCGGCGCGACACCATCTTCACCAATGCTGCGCTGACCGATGACGGGCAGCCGTGGTGGGAGGGCCTGGACGACCGCGTGCCGGCGACTGACTGGCAGGGACGGCCTTACGACCCGGCGAACGGCCCGGCCGCGCATCCCAACTCGCGCTTCACCGTCAGCGCCCGGCAATGCCCGAGCTGGTCGCCTCGCGCCGAGGATCCGCAGGGCGTGCCGATCTCGGCCATCGTCTTCGGCGGACGTCGCGCGACGCTGATGCCGCTGGTGTTCGAGGCCCGCGACTGGGCCCACGGTGTGCGCGTCGGCGCGTCGATGGGCTCGGAGACCACGGCCGCGGCGACCGGCCAGACCGGCGTGATGCGCCGCGACCCGATGGCGATGAAGCCATTTTGTGGCTACCACTTCGGCGACTACTTCGCACACTGGCTCTCGTTCGACAGGCCGGGCGCGAAGCTGCCGAAGATCTTCCACGTCAACTGGTTCCGCAAGGACGGGGACGGCCGCTTCCTGTGGCCGGGCTTCGGCGAGAACATGCGGGTGCTGGAGTGGATCGTGGGGCGGGTGGATGGCAGGCTCGAGGCTCGCGACAGCGCCGTCGGCCTGCTTCCGCTCGAAGGTGCGATCGTGTCCCCGGAATGCCCGGCCGATGCGCTTGCCGTGGTCACCGGGTTCGACGATGCGGCCTGGCCGACCGAGCAAGCCGAGGTCACCGGTCACATGGAAGCCTATCGCGACCGCCTGCCGGTGCGGGTGGCGTGAGGCGCGGGTTCCGCCTGACGCCAGTGCGGCGCCCGGCGGCGGCGGTCGATAGAATGGGGCTACGCCGGTCCGGCGGAAGCGGAACAGGTTCGTGAACGCACAGCTGTCGTCTTTGGTGAATGCCGCCGGGGCCGCCGCAGCGGGCGGACGCTGGCAGGAGGCCGAAAGGCTTTGGGGCCAGGTGCAGGCACTGGATCCGGGCAACGTGCAGGCGCTCTTCAGCCTCGGGGTCCACGCCTTCCAGCGCGGGGATTCGGCGGCCGCGCTGGAGCTGCTCCAGCAGGCGCGCGAGCGGGCGCCGCGCGATCCGATGATCGCGTTGACCATCGGCCGGATCCATCGCGACGCGGGGCGACCCGATCAGGAATGGAGCGCGATAATTGCCGCGCTCGAGATCGACCCCTATTTCCTGCCGGCGCTGCTGGGCAAGGGCGAGTTCCTCGAACAGCAGCGCAAGTCGAGGGTCGCGGCCGCGGCGTTCCGCGACGTGCTGAAGGTCGCACCCGCGGAACCCGAATGGCCGCCCGCGCTGCGCCGCCGGCTCGCGCATGCGCGCGAGGTGGTCGAGCGCGACACGCAGGAACTCGTCGATTACCTGACGCACCAGGTCGCGGCGAAGCGCGCGACCGTGGACGCCGCGCTGGCGGGGCGCTGGGACGAGGCGGTCTCGATCCTGGCCGGGCGCACGCGGCCCTACCACTCCGAGTGCAACCAGTTGCACGTGCCGCGGCTGCCAGCGCTCACGTTCTACGATGACGAGCTGTTCCCGTGGATGCGCGAACTGGAGTCGCGCACCGACGCGATCAAGGCCGAACTGCAGGAGATGATCGCCAGCCGGGGGGATGACTTCGTCCCCTACATCCAGTACCGGCCCGGGGATCCGGTCAACCAGTGGGACAAGCTCAACCACTCGCGCAACTGGAGCGGGTTCCACCTGTACGCGCATGGCGAGCCCGTGCACGAGCACCTGTCGCAGTGCCCGCGTACGGCGGAAGCGCTGGCGCTGGTGGACGCGGTGGAGATCGCGGGGTTGTGCCCGAACGCGATGTTCTCCGCGCTGGCGCCAGGCGCGCACATCCCGCCGCACACCGGCGAGACCAACGCGCGCCTGGTCGCGCACCTGCCGCTGGTGGTGCCGGAGAACTGCAGCTACCGCGTCGGCTATGACTGGAAGCGGTGGCGGGAAGGCAAGTGCTGGGTCTTCGACGACACCATCGAGCACGAGGCGCGCAACGACAGCGACCAGCTGCGCGTGATCCTGATGTTCGACGTGTGGAATCCGCTGCTCAGCGTGGCCGAGCGGGAAATGGCGACGGCGCTGGCGGGTGCGATGCGCGACTGGCGTGCCGCGAGCGACGTGGTTTGAGCCGGTAGGTTATCCTGATAGTTCCGCCGAATGGACGATGCTGATGCGCTGCCTTCTGCTCCCGCTGTTATGGCTGATCGCGCCGCCGTTGGCTGCGCAACAGGCCACGCATTCCTGCGCCAACGTGGCCGAACCCGCCGCGCGGCTGGCGTGCTACGACAGGGCGTTTCCGCCACCACCGGAAGTGATCGAGGCGGCAACCGAAAAGGCGCAGGCCGATTTCGGCTTGGACAAGCCGAGGGGGTCGTTGCGCAATCCGGGGCAGACGGACGAACAAGCCGATCCGGAACGCATCGAAAGCCGGGTGGCCAAGGTTGGTCACGTTCGTGAAGGACAGCGCATCTTCACTCTCGAAAATGGACAGGTCTGGACGCAAACCGATTCACGCGGCGGCGGCCACGTGCAAGCCGGTGACGTCGTGCAGGTACGCAAGGGCATATTGAGCGGTTACCTGCTGGCGATGCCGAACGGCGTGGCCGTGCGCGTGCGTCGCACGCGTTGAGCGCAGGGTGCGGGCAGCCCGCGGCCAGCCGTTGAATGCAGCGCAGGCAGCGCGCTTCAGGCAGGCGCTGGGGCTGTTGCAGTCCGGCCAGAGTGCGCAGGCGCTGGCCATCGCCGAAACCTTGGCCGAACAGGCGCCGGCGGCGGCGGATGCGTGGCAGCTGCTGGGCATGTGCCTGGCGGACAATGGCCGCGAGGAGCAGGCCGATGCGGCATTCGAACACGCATTGGCCTTGCTGCCGGGCAATGCCATGGTGTCGCGCAACTACGGCGCGGTCCTCGCCCGACGCGGCAAGGCGCTGCGTGCGCAAGGGCAACTGGAAGCAGCCGAACCGGTGCTGCGCAAGGCGCTTGCGCTGTCGCCGGAACAGGCGTCTGCTTGGGTCGACCTGGGTGGGGTGCTGCGCTTGCTGGGCCGCATCGACGATGCGCTGGCTGCGTTCCGGCGGGCAGAGGGAATGCTGCATCAACGAGGCGTCATCAAGCCTGAGTTGCAGGACGCCATCAACGGCGTATTGGCCGATGCAGGCCGGCCGGTGGAAGCGCTGGCGGGTGCGCGCCAACTCGTCGCCCTGCACCCGGATCATGCGCCGGCTCACGAAACATTGAGCAATCTGCTGTGGGAAAACGGCGCCGAACTTGCACCGGGCGAAGACCCGCTGGGCGAGTTTCGTGCCGCAGCGCGGGCACAGCCGGACAATCGTGCGCTGCAGCTGGCTTTCGCGCGGACGCTGTTGGCGGCAAGACGCGCGGACGAAGCCTTGGCGCTGCTGCATCCGCTGCGCCGGCGCGAACCCGGCAATGCATTGCTGGACTGGCTTGCCGCCGATGCGCTGCACGCGCTGCAGCAGCACGAACAAGCCACGTCGTTGTACGCGGCGGTGGCGCGTGGCGAACTGGGCTCGCTGCCGGAATTCCTCAATGCACGCGCGCGGCACGCGTTTCGCACGCGGCACATCGATCTGGCCGCAAGTTGTGCGGAGAAGGTGGTCAAGCTTGATCCGCGCAATCAGGAAGGCTGGAGCCATCTGGGCACGGTGTGGCGACTGGCCGGCGATGAACGCGAGCATTGGCTGTACGACTACGACCGGCTGGTGGGCTACGCCGGAATCACGCCGCCGCCGGGTTTCGGCGATTTGCCCGCATTCCTGGAAACACTGGCCGCCACGCTGGACGCCATGCACAGCGCCAGGCGGGAACCGGTGAGCCAGAGCGTGCGCGGCGGCACGCAGACGGCGGGCCAACTGTTCGGGCGCGACGATGCATTCATCTGCGCGGCGGAGGCCGCCTTGCACACGGCAGTCGAGAACTGGCTGGCCACACTGCCGGACGATGCGGTCCATCCGTTCCTGTCGCGCAAGCAGCGAAGCGTGGGCTTTGTCGGCTCGTGGTCGGTGAGGCTCAAGTCGTCGGGGCGCCATTCCAACCACATCCATCCCAAGGGCTGGGCAAGTTCCGCCTTCTACGTCGCGCTGCCCGGCAGCGTGCTCGAATCGGACAGCGAATCCCGCGCTGGATGGCTCCAGTTCGGACAACCGTTGGAAGATCTGGGGCTCGACCTGCCGCCGCGCCGCGTCATCCAGCCACGGCCGGGTCATCTGGCGCTGTTTCCGTCCTACATGTGGCACGGCACCGTGCCGTTCGAGGCGCCGGAACCGCGGCTGACGATTGCCTTCGACATGCAGCCGAGGGCGTAGGGAACCTCTGGACAACTCCGGCCTGTCATTCCGGACGCAATGACCGGACGCAATGAGGAAGCCCGGAGAATCAAGAGCATGGATTGACCGGCTTCGCCGTTGTGAAGCGCCTCTCGCTACGCTCGGAATGAGACTTGTCCGGAGGTTCCATGGCGCATGTCGTTCCCGCCGCGGCGACCAGCGCCGTGGCGGTGGGGCCGCTGAGCCGGCAGCCGAGATGGGCCATGGCATGGATTTCACATGGTTTCGTTCCTGTGCATGTGAATCGACTGGTGTTTGCGCGCAAAATCAGCATGATATTGTTCACCCTGCCGCGTCCGCCGCAGGCGCCCGGTCTTGTCGAGGATGCCCCATGCACGCCTGTTTCGTTGGTTCCCGCCGTCTGCCCAATGCCCCCGCTGCCAGCGAACCGCGGCGGCGGCATATCCGTCATCTGCTGTTCGCCATTGCAGCCACCGGCCTGCTGTCCATCGGGCAGGTGGCGGCGCAGGAAGCGGACGAGCCGGTCACCGCGCAGGCCGCTGCGCCCGCAGGCGTGAAGCCGGGCAAGAACGGCAAGGTATGCGAATACGAGGTTGTCACCGGCAGCCGGATGAAGAAAAGGGTTTGCTACACGCCGGAACAGTGGGAGGCCCGTGAAAGGGCGGGTAGGGAACTTACGCGTGAACTGGACGGCAAGTCGATTGGCGCGGACGCCCACGGCGGTTGAACCCTGAAACGCCCCACGGGATGTCGTCCCGGGCGCGGCAGGCAACTGTCTTGTGAGTCGTGGACCTGCGATTCCCCCCACGCACGGGCAAATGTGGCGTGCACGTTGTAGTCCACTTCGGTCATTCCCTTTGGGGTCGATACTCCGCCACTTGTAGCGCAATGCGGCCTGGAGCCCGGTGAAGGAATAGTCTTGATCATCCCGTCCGGGGACTTGATCCGGGGGCGGGATCTTCTTTCCGGAGACTCCATCCGAGATTCCTCTCGGAGCCTGCCCTGAGCGAAGCCGAAGGGCTCGGGACGGCACTTCGATACTCCGCCCCTTGGGCGGGGTTGCTTATTCCAATCCGTGGGGCGTGGTCGTGGATGCGTGATACCCGTCCGCGATCGACAGCACAAGAGGGGTCATGCTCGCGCCGGCCGCAGCGTCGTCGCGGCCCGGTCGCGCTCATGGGGCGCCCCTGCGCCACTCCATTTCTGATCGCAAGTTGTTCCCAGTTCGCGGGCGGGCCTGCGTCGCTTGCGGACGGGAGCGGCTGTCCAGCTGTTCCTGGCGGATAAAAAAAAGCGGCGGGCCGAAGCCCGCCGCCAATTTCTTGCCTTGAAACGCTTTCTGCTTCGATCAGAACTTCAGCGCGATGCTGCCGAAGATGTAACGGCCTACCTGGTCGTAACCGCCCAGGGCATTGGCGTTGGCGGACAGGCCGCTGTCGCCCGAGAACGGCGGCTCCTTGTCGAACACGTTGTTCACGCCCAGGGACACCGTGGCCTGGCCGAAGCTCACGCTGCCGTTCAGGTCGATGTAGTTGTACGCCGAGACGCCATCGTCGAGCCAGATGACGTCGGACAGCGGGGTGCCGTCCACATCGTTGTAGTCCATCTCGCCGATATAGCGCCAGCGCATGCCCACCTTGTAGCGATCCCAGCTGTACGCCGCCGTGAACACATGGCGCCACTCCGGCGTCTGGCACAGGAAGGTATCGTTGACCAGGCCCTTGCAGTCGAAGGCGGTGCTCGGTTCGGAGGCCAGCGTCTGGGTGAAGTCCTTCAGGACGTAGTTGCCGACGATGCTGGTGTTCAGGCGACCCGGGCCCAGGGCGAAGGAGTAGCTCGCCGCCAGGTCAAGGCCTTCACGCTTGTAGATACCGATGTTGCCGGGCAGGTTGTCGACGTAGCCCACGCCGGGATCCGACGCCAGGCCCACCCACAGGTCGTACTCGCCCGCACGTGCGTCGCGGTGGATCCGGTCGCAGTACAGCTGCTGTTCCATGCACAGGATCTGGATGGTGTTGTAGCCGATGCCACCGATCGCGCCCTCGATCTCGATGCTGTACCAGTCCAGGGACAGGTTCAGGTTCTCGATCGGCTCGATGGCGAAGCCGATGGTGTAGGTATCGGCCTCTTCCGGTGCCAGGTTGGGGTTGCCGCCGGTCTGCTGGTTGTACTGATTGGCCGGGTTGGCGGTCACGTTGCCGTAGGCAGCGAGCGGGACGCCGGTCAGGGCGCACTGGGCCGCCGTGTAGGCCGGATTCGGGCCGGCGCAGAGGTCGGTGCCGGTGCCGCTGAGGGCGATACGCTGCGTGTAGTACAGGTCGTTCAGACCCGGCGCACGCACGGCGCGGTTGTAACCGGCACGCACCAGCAGCTTGCTGTCCCAGAACGTGCTGCTCAGGCCCAGCTTGTAGGTGTCGTAGTTGCCCGAGGTGTCGTCGTCCGAGTAGCGATAGCCCAGCGAGGCATCGAACCGGTTGAAGGCACCTTCACCCACATAGATCGGCAGCGCCGCTTCGAAGAAGAACTCGTTCACGGTGTTGGATGCGTCCACCGGCAGGCTGGCGGCGCCGGCACCGGCGAAGTTGCCGGCGGCGGAGTCACCATCGTACTCGGAGGCGTAGGAGTAGTCGCTGCGCTGCATACCGACAGCCAGGCCGATCTCCTCGCCATCCGCAGTCGGGAAGCCCCAGCCCAGGTAACCGTTGGCTTCCGCGGAGAACGCGCGGTAGCTGGTCTTGAAGATGCTGAAGCTGGTGCCGGCCATTGCCTGGGCCGCTTCCGGATCGATGCTGTCGGTCCAGATGTCATAGGGCTCGCAGCCCGGGAAGGTGCCATAGACCGGATCGGTACAGCCCAGCGCGGCGGCGGAGATCCGGGTGATCAGGAAGTCGTTCTTGCCGATCTCGATGGACTTGGTCTTGCCGGACACCAGTGAAACGTCGTAGGTCCAGGACGAGTCGAACAGGTTGCCCCTCAGGCCCGCGGTGATGCGGTGAGTGGAGTCGTCCCACATGCTGATGCGCGGGCCGCCTTCCACGTTGCGCTTGTACATGGTGACGCGGGTCATGGGGGTGGTGACGCCGGCGTCGGCGCACAGGGTGCCGATCAGCGGGTTGGCGCAGTCGATGTTGATCGGCACGCCGAAGGCACCGGACTCCGCGATCTGGATGTCGGACTTGCGCTCGAGGAACATGGCTTCGATGTACGGCTCGAAGTATTCATTGATCTCGTAGCTGGCCATGAAGCCCGCGGTAGTGCGCTTGTCCGGGCGCTGGTAGAAGTTGATGGGCGCGTAGTTGTAGATGGGGAAACCATTCTCGTACCCGCTGCCGTTCCAGACGTAGTTGGCATCCGTGCCCGGCGCCCAGGGGACGACGCCACCGGCACCGTCGTTGAGGGCCGGATTCCACTGGTTGACTGCGAAGCGGGCCGGATCGGCTGTGCCGGAACCGCCGCAGACCGCCTCGTCAAAGAACACCGAGCAATGGGAGTAGTCGCGCTGGCCGTGATAGAGGGCGTCGTTCTCGCGCCAGGTCAGCCAGCCCACCGCGTGGCCGCGGTTGTCGCCAAAGCTGCCGCCGACCACGAGGTCGATATTGCGGCTGATGCCGTCGAAGCCGGAATTGCCGGTCGGGGCCTGATAGCCTGCTTCTTCGTTGAGGCCCTGCCAATACTTGTTGTCGTTGTCGTGCTGGTAGGCCGAATAGCCGAAGTTGAGGCTGACGCCCTCGAACTTGTCGTCCAGCACGAAGTTGACCACGCCGGCGACGGCGTCCGCACCGTACACGGCCGAAGCACCGCCGGAGAGGATGTCGACGCGCTTGACGATGGCCGCCGGGACGATGGACGGGTCGGAGACTTCATTGCGGCTGAACGGCAGGCGGCGACCGTTGACCAGGGTCAGCGTGCGCTCCGGGCCCAGGCCGCGCATGGAAATGACCGCATGGCCGTAGGCGCCGTTGTTGGCGAAATTGTCGAAGTTGAGATCGACCTGCGGGTACTGGTTGACCAGGTCCTCGACCGTGGTGGCGCCGAACGTGGTGAATTCCTCGGCGTTGATCTCGGTGATCGGGCTGGAGGCGGTGAACGTCTGGCTCTTGATGCGCGTGCCGGTGACGGTCACGGTGTCCAGGCTGGTAGCGGTCTGCTCTTCGGCGGCGTCCTGGGCAAGTGCCGAGCCGGTACCCGCGAGCATGACGGCGCTGGCAGCAAGCGAGAACGCGATCGCGTCACGGAGCTTGTTTCTCTTGAGTCTCATTGATCTCTCTCTCCAAGTGGGCTTGGGTGTGTTTCCCATGGGAACCTCCCCGGAGGAGTCAAGAAAGACGCCAAGACCGGCAAGGTTGCGGCCGATACTACTCGGGCGCAGAGAGAAATTAAAGTGTCGTTAACAATTCGGCTGAATTGTGTGACGGCAGGCCAGCGCGCCGCGGTCGCGGCGTCCGTGGATCAGAGATCCTGCTCGTACCGGACGTAGGGTACGGCGCCGTCGTCGTTCATCTCGCCATTCGGTGAGAACGGGTTCTTGCCGCGGGTGACGACGTTTTCGGCGCCGACCGTGAGCTGTCCGCTCCACGGGGTGCGCCAGGTGACGCCCAGGCCGAGGCCCTCGAAGCGGGGCTGGCCGGGGGTTTCGATGACGCGGCCGATGACGTTGGCGCTGAAGGCGCCGTAGCCGCCGCCGAAGGCGAGGCTCTTGCTGCTCCATTGGTCGCTGATGTCGGCCGGGGCCTCCGCGAACGGGATCAGGGTGGCCTTGGCGATGGTGCCGGCGATGGTGACGTAGGCGGCGTCGCCGAGGTTCTTCTGGGCGAAGACGGTAAGGTCGTTGAGGTCGATGTTGTTGCCGTTGTGCGAGCCGTCGCGGGTCAGCCACGCGGGCAGGCTGTCCTTGCCCTGGCCGACGGTCAGGCCAAAACCGCCGCCGGGGCGGTTGAAGGCCGCGGTGGCGCTGGCGCGGCTGCTGCCGTCGCGATCGCCCAGCGAAGCGAGCTGGCAGTTGTTGGCCAGACCGCTGACGGCGTTGAACACGCCGCCGCTCTGGTTGCACAGCAGGGCCAGCGAATCGCCGGCCTGCAGGCCGAAGGCGGCATCGAGCGAGCTGTCGCCGAAGCGCCAGCGGGCGCCGGCCGCAGGGCGTTCCGCCGCGGGCTCAAGGACGAGATAGGCCTGCACCTTGCCGCTGCTGTGGTCGACGACCGGAAGCACGGTCTGGTCGCCGCGCCGGACCTGCGCATGCGCGCCCGCCGCCACGCACAGGGCGAGCAGCAGGGCAGTCGTCAGTCTGGCGAAGTGGCGTGCCATGGTGTGCTATCGACCAGCCGGTGCGGCTGGAGTTCCCTCCCATTCCGGAAAACGATCCTAGCGCGTTTATGTTTATTTAACAATCCCCGACCACAGGCAACCTGCACCGTCACTGAATACGTTCAGGCGCGGCCGCATCGGCCGCCGGCCCGGCGAACAGCGCCTGCACGGCGGCGGGATCGAACTCGTAGCGCTCGCCGCAGAATTCGCAGCGGATCCGGGCCGCGCCGTCGATGATGGCGGCCCGGGCCTCCGCCTCGCCCAGCGAGTGGAGCATCGCCGCCACCCGTTCCCGGGAGCAGGAGCAGCCGAAGGCTAGCGGCCGGTCGCCGAGGTGTTCGGGCCGGTCCTCGTGGAACAGGCGGGTGAGCAGGGTGTCCGCCGGCAGGTCGAGCAGTTCCACCGGCGAGAGGGTCTCGAACAGGGCGCCGGCGCGGTTCCAGCCGTCGTCGTCGCCGGCGTCGCCGGGCAGCTTCTGCAGCATCAGGCCGGCCGCGCGGCTGCCGTCGGCGGCCAGCAGCAGGCGCGTGGGCAGCTGTTCCGACTGCCGGAAGTAGTCCTCGAACGCGCCCGCCAGCGAGTCCGACTCCAGCGGCACCAGGCCCTGGTAGCGGGTCGGTTCGCGGCCGCGGGCGCCGGGGTTCTCGATGGTGATGGCGAGCACGGCCTCGGCGCCGAGTTCGCGCAGCTCGCGCGAGACGGGAGTGTCGTCGCCCTCGGCCAGTCGCGCGATGCCGCGCAGGGTGCCCGCGGCGGTGCATTCGGCGAACAGGGTGCGCAGGCGGCCTGCGCCGCGCAGCTGCACGGACAGCCGTCCATCCACCTTGGCGTGGCCGGTGAACAGCGCGGCGGCGGCGACTGCTTCGCCCAGCAGTTCGGTGACGGCCGGCGGCGAGTCGTCGCGCGCGCGGATCCGCGTCCAGGCCTCGTGCAGGTGCACGCGCACGCCGCGCACGCCGGCGTGGGGCAGCAGGAAACGGGTCAGCTGGTCGCTGTCGATCGGCGGAGGAACGGACATGGGATGTTCGCGGAGGCGTGCGGGGCGTGTTCGAATAGGGGCAGTGTGCGCGATGCCCGCGCCGCCTGACAGATGGGGATGCGATGACGACGGCGCAAGCCTCGAACGACGACCGTGGCGACGCGCCGGCGCCCGCGCCTCGTCCGCGCCGGCGCCGCTGGCTGCGGCGGATCCTGCTGCTGCCGGTCTGGATCGCGTTGTTCACGGTGCTGCAGGTGGGCGTGCTGCGCTTCGTCGATCCGCCGTTCTCGGCGTTCATGGCCATCCGCCAGTTCGACGCTTGGGCGCAGGGCGACTGGGGGTTCCGCGTCGCCCATGACTGGCGCGACCTGGAGCGGATGGCGGCGTCGCTGCCGGTCGCGCTGGTGGCTGCGGAAGACCAGGCGTTCGCCATGCACAATGGGTTCGACCTGGAGGCGATCGAGCAGGCGCGCAAGCGCAACGAAGAGGGTGGGCGGCTGCGCGGCGGCAGCACCATCAGCCAGCAGCTGGCGAAGAACCTGTTCCTGTGGCAGGGATCGAACGTGGCCTCGCGCTGGGTGCGCAAGGGCGTCGAGACCTGGTACACCGTGCTGATCGAATGGATATGGCCGAAGCGGCGCATCCTCGAGGTCTACGCCAACGTCGCCGAGTTCGGCGACGGCGTCTACGGCGCGCAGGCGGCCGCGCGAAGTTTCTTCGGTCGCGACGCAGCGGCGCTGACGCCGTCGCAGAGCGCGCGACTGGCGGCGGTGCTGCCCAGTCCCAAGCGCTACAGCGCCGCCAATCCCGGGCCCTACGTGCAGCGGCGCGCGCGCTGGATCGAGCGCAACATGCGGCAGATCGGGGGCGATGCCTATCTCAAGGCGCTGGAATGAACCAGCGTGCCGCAAAGCAGGCGCGCGTTTCTGCTCGTCATCCCAGCGCACGCTGGGATCCATTCTTGTCTCTACACAGTCGATTTCTCCGACAGGATCAACTGCAAATGGATCCCGGCTTGCGCTGGGATGACGAGATTGGATATGCAAGGGATTGGCGGGGAAATGCTCTAGGATGCCGGCATGAACCGTGACCTGTTGACCGTCGTCGTCGCGGCCCGCGACGAGGCCGAGGCGCTGCCGCTGCTGCACCGGCGCGTCGCCGGCGTGCTGGACGGGCTGGTCGCCGATGGTGTCGACGGCCGCGTCCTGTACATCGACGACGGCAGCCGCGACGGCACCTGGGAGGTGATGCGCGGCCTCGCCAATGGCGACCGCCGGGTCGCGCTGCTGCGGCTGTCGCGCAACTTCGGCAAGGAGGCGGCGCTGACCGCGGGGCTGGACCGTGTCGAAACGGGCGCCGCGCTGATCCTCGATGCCGATGGCCAGGATCCGCCGGAACTGATCCCGCAGTTCGTCGCGAAGTGGCGCGAAGGCTACGACGACGTATACGGCATGCGCGAGCATCGCGACGGCGAGGGCTGGCTCAAGCGCGCCACCGCGCATGCGTTCTATCGCGTGATGCAGCGCCTGTCGAAGACGCCGATCCCCACCGACACCGGCGACTTCCGCCTGCTCTCGCCGCGCGCGCTGGCCGCGCTGCGTCAGCTGCGCGAACGCCATCGCTTCATGAAGGGGCTGTTCGGCTGGATCGGCTACAACCGCGTCGCGATCCCGTATCGGCGCGAGGCCCGGCTCGCCGGGAGCAGCAAGTTCAGCCTGTGGAAGCTGTGGAACTTCGCGCTGGAGGGCATTACCAGTTTCTCGACCGCGCCGCTGCGGCTGGCCACCTACGTCGGCCTCGGCGCGGCGCTGGTGGCTTTCGTGTACGCGGTCTGGATCGTGGCCAAGGCGCTGTTCTTCGGCGATCCCGTCGCGGGCTGGCCGACGATGATGGTGGTGATCCTGTTCCTCGGCGGCGTGCAACTGGTCGCGCTGGGCATGATCGGCGAATACCTCGGGCGGCTGTACGAGGAATCCAAGCAGCGGCCGCTGTACCTGGTCGACGACTGGCGTCCGGCGCCGGGCGGAGTATCCTCATTGTCGTCGCAGCCAACGGGAGGGAAGCACCATGCGTACGGTGCGGCAACTGCTGGGAGCCAAGACGCCTGACTTGTTCGCGGTCGCGCCCGATGCACCGGTCATCGACGCGATCCGCCTGATGGCGCTCAAGGGAATCGGGGCGGTGCTGGTGATGGACGGATCGCGGCTGGCCGGGATCCTGTCCGAGCGCGACTACGCGCGCAAGATCGTGCTCGAGGGGCGCTCGTCGAAGGACACGCCGGTCAGCGCGATCATGACCACGGACGTGGTCACCGTCGGTCCCGACCACGGGGTGCCGGACTGCATGCAGATCGTCACCCGCAACCGCATCCGCCACCTGCCGGTGGTGGAGGGCGGCGGCGTGGTCGGCATGATCTCGATCGGGGACCTGGTGGCGGCGGTGATCGAGGACCAGCAGCACGAGCTGGACCAGCTGCAGCGATACATCGCCGGCTGAGTCGGGGCCCTCCGGTGGAAGTTGCGCCGGACGGCCTGCTGCAGTGAGCCGGGGCACGGCCTGCCCCCGGGCAACCTGCGGTTCCAAGGCGTTGTCATCCCGAGCGAAGCGAGGGATCTGCTATTCAAACCTGCTCGAGGTAGATCCCTGGCTTCGCTCGGGATGACAGGTCGGACGGATGGCGGGCCGCCGCCATTGGCAGTTTCGCCTGCAGGTCATCGCGCGTACGCGCCGCCGCAGTCGCTGTCCTCGCCCGGACCGAGTTCCAGGGTGGCCAGCAGCGCGGCCGGCGGTGCGATGCTGCCCAATGCCAGGGCGATCGCACCGCGCAGGCCCAAGCGGGCCATGTCCGGGCGGAAGCTCGGATCGGCGAAGGTTCCGCCGATGTGCAGCGGCGAGCGCAGGGCGAGGATGCTGCGGTCCTTGGGACGCGGGCGCAGTTCGAGATCGAGCGTCTCCTCGCGCAGGTTCACCTGGCCTTCGCCGACGATGATGGTGTCGGTGGTGTCGAAGGCGAGCGCACGGGATTCCATCACGCCCCGCTTCACGCCGAAGTCGGCGAAGGCGCAGCGGATCGGCACCTGGCGGTCCTTGCCGATCAGGTACTTCACCGCCTCGTAGATGTCGATGCCGGCCAGCTCTACCAGCAGGTTGCTGATCCGGCCGCGGCCCATGCCCACCGCGACGTCGCCGTCGGCGGTCGCCAGCATCGCCGCCACGGAGTTGCCGGTCCCGACGAGGTTGAAGCTGCCGGCGAAGCGCCCGGCGGCGTCCTTGGTCAGTTCGGCGTCGGGGAACAGCTGTGACAGCTCGATGCGGCGCACGTCGGCCTTCAGCCGCGTGGTGATGGTGTCGCTGCGCGCGTCCATGCGGATGTCGGCGCGGATGTCGCCGCCGGCGACGCCGAAGTTGAGCGGCTCCAGCCGCGCCAGGCCGGCGTCGAGCAGCAGGTGCGCATCCATGTCGTCGATCGGCAGCTTCGGCGCGTTGATGCGCTGCGCGCGCAGGCGCACGTCGGCGTCCATCGCGCGCAGCTTGGCCAGGTCGTAGGGCGTGGACGGCAGTACCTTGCCGGTCGCGGCCTGCTTCGCGGCCTGTTCGGCGAGCTTGGGGTCGAGCGCTTCGTCGCCCTCGGCGTCCGGGGTGCCGCCGAGGAAGCCGGCGAGATCGTCGAAGTCCAGCCGCTTCGACACCAGGTCGGCCTTGAACAGCGGGCGCTCGCGGCCGGTGGTGACCGCGGCCGAACCGGACAGGTCGCTCTGCCCGATCTTTCCGCTGAAGCCGTCGTAGTGCCAGGTGTCCGCGTCGCGGGTGAGGCGGCCGTCGATGGCGTAGGGCGGGGAGTCGGGCAGGGCGAGGCCGACCAGCGGGTAAAGGTCGGCGAGGTTGCGGCCGGCGAGTTCGAACTGCAGGTCGAAGTCGCGCAGGCGGAAGGGGTCGAGCAGGGTGCCGCGGGCGTGGGCGCGGGTGGCGCCGGCGCGGGCGCGCAGGTTGAGGCGGTAAGGGCGTTCGCTGTCCTGCAGCTCCAGCGGCGATTCGGTGGTGCCTTCCAGGGTGAAGTCGTTGCCTGCCCAGTGGCCGCTGCCCTTGAGCGCGATCGGCGGCGCGGCGTCGGCCTTGCGCGGTTCCCGGCTGGCGAGCTCGACGTCGATCGCGGTCTTGCTGGCGTCGTCGTCGAAGCGCAGGCGGCCTTCGTCGATCCACAGCCGGCGCAGCTGCAGGGCGCTGCCGTCGCCATCGTCGTCGAAACCGAAGTCCCAGTTGCCGGGACCGCCGTCGGGATTGGTCTCGATCCGCACGTCGGGCTGCGACAGGCGCAATTCCGGCAGGCGCACCCTGCCGATCAGCAGCGGCCAGAATTCGACCTGAAGCGCCAGGCGCCGTGCGGTCGCCATGTCGGCCTGCTTCGACCAGTCGGCATTGCCCAGGCGCAGGCCGTCGGCGGTGATGGTGGTGACGCGACCGAGGTCGACGTCGAGGTTGCCGGCGATCTCGAATTCGCGCCCGGTCTTGGCCTGCACCACGCGTTCGACCGGACCCTTGAACCAGTTCCAGTCCCACAGCAGCACCAGTACGACGAGGGCCGCGGCCACGGCGGCGAGGATCGCGGTCGCGCGTCGCGTCAGCGGCCACTGCCGGCGCGCGGGATCGGGCGTGGTTCCGGGTCTGTCGGGCGCCTGCATGACGCCAGTATTCGCGTGCACGGTGTTGTCGCCGTGCGAAAACGGCGGCAAGGGGTTCAGTTTCGCGAATGCGCCGTGAGCGCGGTCGTGCTCAGTTCAGGACCTGGGCCATCACCGCGACGTAGTGGCAGACGCTGCCGCCGATGCAGAACAGGTGCCAGATCGCGTGCGCGTACGGGATCGATTCGCGGTGGTAGAAGTAGGTGCCGAGCGTGTAGAACAGGCCGCCGGCGAGCAGCCAGCCGAGGGTCCACGCGTCCAGCGACGACAGCATCGGCTTGATCGCCACCAGCACCAGCCAGCCCATCGCGATGTAGATCATCGTCGACAGCTTCCTGAAGCGGCCGGTGTAGTACAGCTTGAATACCACGCCGGCGAACGCCAGCGTCCAGATCGCCGCGAACATGCTCCAGCCCCACGGGCCGCGCAGGCCGATCAGGGTGAACGGCGTGTAGGTGCCGGCGATCAGCAGGTAGATCGCGCAGTGGTCGAAGACCTTGAGCCGGCCCTTGGCGATCGGGTGCTGGATCGAGTGGTAGAGGGTGGAGGCGAGGTAGAGCAGCAGCAGGGTCACGCCGAACACGATCGAGGCGCCGAGCTGCCAGGCGTCGCCGTGGATCGCCGCCAGCGTGATCAGGACCGCACCGCCGGCCAGCGCGGCGGCGGCGCCGAGGCCGTGGGTCAGCGCGCTCGCGATCTCGTCGCGCAGGTCGAGCAGGTGGTCGGCGCGCAGGCGGTTGCGCAGCATGCGGAAGTTGGAGTGGGGACCGCTCACGTCCCTACGTTACCGCATTGCAGCAAAGCGCGCCGTGAGGGCCCACGGCCGTTCAGGACCCATCCGGACAACGCACGACATGGCCCGGGTAGGAGCGGCTTCAGCCGCGACCGGCCGAACGCGGGGGATCGCGCCTGAAGGCGCTCCTACATTTCCGCTCTTGATCGCAGGTTGGCATCAATCCACGGCCACCGCATGCGCGTGCTCGCGCGTCGCCATGAACCGCACCGCCGGCGCGCGTTCCTCGGCCAGCTGCAGGTTGACGCGGGTCGGCGCGAGGTAGACCAGCTCCCCGGCGCCGTCGATGGCGAGGTTCAGCGCGTTCTTGTCGCGGAACTCCTCGAACTTCTTCGCGTCGTCGCACTTCACCCAGCGCGCGGTCGCCACCTGCACCGGCTCGAACGAGGCGTCCACGCCGTACTCGTCCTTCAGCCGGTAGGCGACCACGTCGAACTGCAGCACGCCGACCGCGCCCAGGATCAGGTCGTTGCTCATCAGCGGGCGGAAGAACTGGGTCGCGCCTTCCTCGCTCAGCTGCGCCAGGCCCTTCTGCAGCTGCTTGAGCTTGAGCGGATCGCGCAGGCGCGCGCGGCGGAACAGCTCCGGCGCGAAGTTGGGGATGCCGGTGAACGACAGCGCCTCGCCCTCGGTGAAGGTGTCGCCGATCGAAATCGTGCCGTGGTTGTGGATGCCGATCACGTCGCCGGGCCATGCCTCGGCGGCGATCTCGCGATCGCTGGCCATGAAGGTCAGCGCGTTCGCCAGCTTGACCTCCTTGCCGCTGCGCACGTGGAAGGCCTTCATCCCGGCGGAGAACCTGCCCGAGCACACGCGCATGAAGGCGACGCGGTCGCGATGCAGCGGATCCATGTTGGCCTGGATCTTGAACACGAAGCCGGTCAGCCTGTCCTCGACCGGCGCGACGTCGCGGCCGGTGGTCGCACGTGGCCTCGGCGAGGGCGCGTGCTCGACGAAGAAGTCGAGCAGCGGCTGCACGCCGAAGTTGTTGACGCCGGAGCCGAAGAACACGGGCGTCTGCCTGCCGGCGAGGTACTCGTCGACGTCGAAGGCATGGCTGGCGCCCTGCACCAGCTCGAGTTCGTCGCGCAGGGCTGCGAGCATGTCGGCGCCGATGCGTCCCTCGAGGCCGGGAGCGTCGAGCGACGGAAAGATCGTCGAGTCCTGGCGGGTGAAGTTGCGTCCCTGCTCGTACAGGTGCACTTCGCCGGTGAGCAGGTGCACCACGCCCTTCAGGCGCTGGCCCATGCCGATCGGCCAGGTCACCGGCGCGCATTGGATGCCGAGCACGCTTTCCACTTCATCCAGCAGTTCGATCGGGTCCTTGCCCTCGCGGTCGAGCTTGTTGATGAAGGTCATGATCGGCGTGTCGCGCATGCGGCACACCTCCATCAGCTTGATCGTGCGCTCCTCGACGCCCTTGGCCACGTCGATGACCATCAGCGCCGAGTCGACCGCGGTCAGCACGCGGTAGGTGTCCTCGCCGAAGTCCGCGTGGCCGGGGGTGTCGAGCAGGTTGACGATGCGGCCCTCGTACGGGAACTGCATCACCGACGAGGTCACCGAGATGCCGCGCTCCTTCTCCAACGCCATCCAGTCCGAGGTGGCGTGGCGCGCGGCCTTGCGGCCCCTGACGCTGCCCGCCATCTGGATCGCGCCGCCGAACAGCAGCAGTTTCTCGGTCAGCGTGGTCTTGCCGGCGTCGGGGTGCGAGATGATCGCGAAGGTGCGGCGGCGGGCGGCTTCGGCGGGAACTTGCGACATGGCGAAGGCACGCGATGCGCGTGCCGGGGTCCGGTACGGGAAGGGCGGCAATTATACGGGGAGGGTGGGTGAGGCGCTCCGGTTGCCGTTGCGTCCCCATGGTTCCGCTGCGCTTGTTTCGGTTGCCCTTACGCTCCCGGTAGTCACCCCCGAACCCCTCGGCTGTGCTCAGGACAGGCTCCGTGGGGGATCTCGTGCCCGGAGACCAGATCCCTCACTTCGTTCGGGATGACATCGGATGGGGCCGGATGGGGGCGAACGGGATCGGCTGACGATGGAATCGGACGGCAGCGGGCCGGCGGGAACGTTAGTCGCCGCCGGCCTGCGCATCGTCGAAGCGCAGGATCCCCCGCGGGCCGAACATCCGGAACGGCAGCGATTCCAGCCGCATGCCGCGGTTGGCCTGGAGCACGAAGTGCAGGTGCGGGGCGGTGCTGCGTCCGGTGTTGCCGGACAGGCCGATCACCTGCCCGCGGCGCACGCGCTGGCCGAGCCGGGCGAGCACGCCGCCGGGCTGCAGGTGCGCGTACAGCGCCATGGTGCCGTCGTCGTGCAGGATGCGGATGAAGTTGGCGCGGGCGACGAGGGCTTCCTCGTCCTCCCCGGGCGCGGCGTCGCCGAAGCCGGCCTCCGATTGCATCACCACGCCGTCGCGCGCGGCGACGACGGCGGTGCCGACCGGCGCCGCGAAATCCACGGCGTGGCGGTTCTCGGCGTCGGCGTGGCTGAAGCCGCCGCCCCAGGCCTGCTGGATGCGCAGCGAGGCGGTCTGCAGCGGATAGAGATATTCGACCTCGCGCGGGCGCGCGTTCGGCGTGCCGGGCACGGCCACGACGCGCAGCCGCGGCGTGCCCGAGGCGATCCGCGCGAGCAGCGCGCCCGACTGCGCCGGCACCGTGCCGCGCGCAGGCAGCGGTGGATCGCTCGCGAACGGTCCGCCGCCGTCGGCATGCAGCATCACCTCGATCGGTCCGGCGAGCAGGTTGTCGACGAAGGCCTGCGCGCCGTCCTGGCCGGCCTCGACGCGCAGGCGCGCGATCGCCGAGGCCTCGACCGGCACCTCGATCCTGGCGATCTGCCGCGCCGGCACCCGTGCGTCGACGCGGTCGGCGTACTGCGGACGGCCGGCGGCGTCGGTCCAGCGATAGACCTCGGTCGCCTGCGCGGCGGCGCTGCCCAGCGCCAGGGCCGCGACCACCGCCGCCAGCGCGCCGCGTTTCACTGCATGCAGGCCGGATCGAGTTCGAGCGCGCGGGCGATGTCGCGCAGGTCGAAGGCGGCGACCGCCTTGTCGTTGTGGACCGCGAACAGCGCGCCCGCCGGGAAACGCGCGGTGGCGCCGGCGTGCAGCGCGATGCCGTCGGTCCAGGCCGTGACCTCGCCGGAGAACGCGCCGCGCGGCGCCAGCGTGGTCCGCTCGAACACGCGGAAGATCGTCAGTGGATGCAACTGGTCGGCGGCGAGCCAGTAGCCGGCGTCGGCGTCGCAGGTCCACAGCGCGATGCCCTCCGGCTCGCCCTGGAACACGCCTTCGGCAATCCCGCCCCCGGTGAAGCGGCCATCGAGCGTGTACTCGCGCAGCGTGGGGGCATGGCGCCGGTCCTCGTCCGCGACCAGCAGGCGGTCGTGCGCCGGATCGCCCACCAGCGACTCCACCATGCGCAGAGCGGTCGCCTCGCGGGTATCGCCGAACGAGCCCAGGTGCTGCGCGGCCGGCCGGCCTTCGCCGTCGATGCGGATGCGATAGCGGCGCACGCGCCGGTCGAGCTGGTCGAACGGCGGCACGACGTCGAAGCGCGCGCCGTCCATGAAGCTGTCGGTGACGTACAGCTGCAGTTCGCCGGCCTCGGGCTCGTGCACCCACAGCCCGTACGGGCTGCGCAGCTGGCCTTCGCCGAAGCTGCCCAGCGGCGCGAACGCCGGCAGCCGGAACATCTGCACCCGGCGGTTGTCGCGTTCGGAGACGAACAGCAGGTCACCGTGGACGAACACCCCGTTCGGCCGCAGGAACTCGCCGTCCGCGGTGCCCTTGTGGCCCACGGTGCGCAACTGCTCGCCGCTGTCGGCGTCGAACACCACCAGCTCGTGCGTGTTCTTGGCGGTGGCGATCAGCCAGGTCGAGCCGTCCTCGGCCGGCCAGGTGGCGAGCGAATCGAGCTCGTCGTCCGGGTTTTCACGGCTGACGTAGCGCTCGGCCACGGTGACGACGCCGGCGGGCGGCGGGGTGGCCGCGGCGGAGGTCGACGCGGACGAGGATTGCTGGCGCGGGGTCGCGCAGGCGGACAGCAGCAGGGCCGCGAGGAGGGGGAGGGGGAGGCGCATCGGGAAATTATCGCCGGAACCCGGGCCGGAACGCGATATCGCTTCATCGGCATGAAGCGATTGACAAGCGCCGGAACAGCAGGCAAGCTGGCCGCCATCCATCGAGACCGGCTGAGGGACAGGCCCGAAGACGCCGGGGCAACCTGATGGGGACGATCGCAAGATCGTGCCCGTCGCGGTGCCAAGTCCTGCGGGGACCTGAGCGTCCACCGGAAGATGGTTGCGCAACGCCCCCCGCGGCGGATGCGCATCGGCCGGCAGCGACCGGCGTCTTCCGATCCCCGCAGGCATCGATGGCCGTCCTTCCACCGGATCGCGCCATGAGCCTTGCCGACGTTCCCGCCGCCACGCTTGCGCCGCTCGACGAAGTCGCATCGCTGCCGCTGCGCGTGCCTGCGCCCGGCGTGCCGCAGGCGCGGCGCGGCGAGATCGAGCTGCCCCTGCAACTGCGCCATGCCGGCCCGCGCGGCGTGCGCATCGCCTGGGAGCTCAGCGGCCCGGCGGATGCGCCCGTGGTGTTCGTGGCCGGCGGCATCTCGGCGCACCGGCACATCGCCTCGAATGCCCAGTTCCCGGAAGCCGGCTGGGCCAACGACCTGGTCGGCGACGGACGCACGCTCGATCCCGCGCGCTGTCGCCTCCTCGGCTTCGACTACGTCGGCGCCGACGGCCGCATCGACGCGCCGATCGACACCGCCGACCAGGCCGATGCCGTCGCCGCGCTGCTCGATGCCCTCGGCATCGCGTCGCTGCAGGCCTTCGTCGGCTACTCCTACGGCGCGCTGGTCGGCCTGCAGCTCGCGATCCGCCACCCGGCGCGGCTGGCGAAACTGGTCGCGGTCAGCGGCGCGCACCGCGCACATCCGTATGCCGCCGCGTGGCGCGCGCTGCAGCGCAAGGCGGTCGCGCTGGGCCAGTTGCAGTGCGCCGACGTGCAGGGCCTGTCGCTGGCGCGCCAGTTCGCGATGCTCAGCTACCGCACGCCCGAGGAATTCGAGGAGCGCTTCGACGCGCCGCCGGAGGTGGTCAACGGCCGCGTGCGCGTCGCCGCCGAGGACTACCTCGACGCCGCCGGCGCGCGCTTCGTGTCGCGCACGCCGGTCAACGCCTGGCTGCGCCTGTCCGAATCGATCGACCTGCACCGCATCGACCCCGCGCAGGTGCGCGTGCCGACCCTCGTGGTCGCGGTCGAGGGCGACCGCCTGGTGCCGCTGTCCGATTCGGTGGCGCTGGTCGAAGGGCTCGGCAGCAACGGACAACTGCGCGTGCTGCGCTCGGCCTACGGCCACGACGCTTTCCTGAAAGAAACCGACCGCATCGACGGCATCCTCGCCGGCGCACTGCGCAACCCCGGAGAAACCGCATGACCACCCCCACCTGCAGCACCGACGTCGACAGCCGCCGGCCCGCCACCCGCGCGGTGCGCGCCGGCATCGACCGGGACACCGCCCATGGCGCGGTCGTGCCGCCGATCGTGCTGTCGAGCAACTTCAGCTTCGACGGCTTCGGCAACAAGCGCCAGTACGACTACACCCGCAGCGGCAATCCCACCCGCGACCTGCTCGGCGAGGCGCTGGCCGAACTCGAGGGCGGCGCCGGCGGCGTGGTCACCGCGACCGGCATGGGCGCGATCACCCTGGTGCTGCACGCGCTGCTCGAGACCGGTGACAAACTCGTCGTGCCGCACGACGCCTACGGCGGCAGCTGGCGCCTGTTCAACGCGCTGGCGAAGAAGGGCCACTTCGAGCTGATCACCGCCGACCTGACCGATCCGCGCTCGCTTGCCGACGCGCTGGCGCAGTCGCCGAAGGTGGTGCTGATCGAAACGCCGTCCAACCCGCTGCTGCGCGTGACCGACCTGCGCTTCGTCATCGAGGCCGCGCACCGCGCCGGCGCGCTGGCCGTGGTCGACAACACCTTCCTCTCGCCCGCGCTGCAGGCGCCGATCGCGTTCGGCGCCGACGTGGTGGTGCATTCGACCACCAAGTACATCAATGGCCACAGCGACGTCGTCGGTGGCGCGGTGGTGGCCAGGACGCCGGAGCTGCACGAGCAGTTCGCGTGGTGGGCGAACGCGCTCGGCATCACCGGTTCGCCGTTCGACAGCTTCCTGACCCTGCGCGGCCTGCGCACGCTGGATGCAAGGCTGCGCGTGCACCAGGAGAACGCGCAGGCGATCGCGGAACAGCTCGAGGCGCACGCTGCGGTGGCGAAGGTGCACTACCCGGGACTGGCCTCGCATCCGGGGCACGCGCTGGCGGCGCGCCAGCAGTCGGGCTTCGGCGCGATGCTGTCGCTGGAGCTCGACGGCGGTGTCGAGGCGGTGCGCGCCTTCGTCGATGGCCTGCAATATTTCACCCTGGCCGAATCGCTGGGCGGCGTCGAGAGCCTGGTCGCGCACCCGGCGTCGATGACGCATGCGGCGATGACGCCCGAGGCGCGCGCGGCGGCCGGCATTCCCGACGGCCTGCTGCGGCTGTCGGTGGGCATCGAGGCGCTGGACGACCTGCAGGCCGACCTCGCCGCGGGACTGGAGCGCGCGCAGCGCGTCATCGAGACCGAGGGCGAAGCCCGCAGGCGGGTGGACGCGTGAGCGCCGTGACCCAGATCCGGACCGCGGCATCGGCCGCGCGCAGTGGACGCATCGCATTGCTCGGCACCGGCGTGGTCGGCAGCGCGGTGGTGGCGCGCTACCAGCAGCTGGTGGACAAGGGCGTGCCGCTGCCGCCGTTCGCGTGGCTGAGCAATTCGCGCGCGCAGGTGTCGAACACCGGTTCGCTGGACGAGGCGATCGCGCAGGCGCGTTCGGCGCCGCGGCACCAGGGTGCGGTGCCGCCGTGGGCCGAAGGCGAATCGCTCGCGCGCGGCGACATCGTCATCGACGCCACCGCCAGCGACACCGTCGCCGGCTGGCATCCCGAGTGGCTGCACCGTGGCGTCCACGTGGTCACCGCCAACAAGCTCGGCAACGGCGGCGACCTCGCGCGCGCGCAGGCGATCGTCGAGGCGCAGAAGGACGGCGCGCGCTACGGCGATTCGGCCACGGTCGGCGCCGGCCTGCCGCTGCTGCGCCTGATCCGCGAGCTGGTCGCCGGCGGCGACCGCATCCACGCCGTGGAGGGCGTGCTGTCGGGCTCGCTGGCGTGGCTGCTGTCGCGCTACGACGACACCCGCCCGTTCTCCGACCTCGTGCGCGAGGCGCGCGACGCCGGCTACGCCGAGCCCGACCCGCGCCAGGACCTGTCCGGCGAGGACGTGCGCCGCAAGCTGCTGATCCTCGCGCGCGCGTCCGGCCTGCCGCTGGAGGCGCGCGACATCACCGTGTCCTCGCTGGTGCCGCAGGCGCTGCAGGATGCGCCCGTCGATGCGGTCGATGCGCAGCTCACCGCGCTCGACAAGCCGCTGCGCGAGCGCTTCGTCAACGCCTACCGCAACGACGCGCGGCTGTGCTTCGTCGGCCGCTTCGACGCCGAGCGCGGCGCCAGCGTCGGCCTGCGCGCGCTGCCGCTGTCGCATCCGCTGGTCAGCGGCCACGGCACCGACAACCGCGCCGCGATCTTCAGCGACCGCTACAGCGACCAGCCGCTGGTGGTCCAGGGGCCGGGCGCGGGCGCCAAGGTGACGGCGGCGGCGCTGCTCGACGACGTGCTGCGGATCGCGCGCGTTTCGGCGGCGGGCTGACCAGGGGCAAATTGCAGGAGCGCCTTCAGGCGCGACCGTATTGTCCGGGCCCCGCCGGATTCCGGTCGCGGCTGAAGCCGCTCCTGCAAGAGCGTGGGGTCGGGGGGCTGTCGATTGGACGCCTGCAGGCGCAGATCCCTCACTGCGTTCGGGATGACATCTTCGATATCAGGATGGCGGCTTCAGTATCCCGTTCCCTGGACGTGGTCGCGCGATCCGGTGAAAAACGACGGCCGCCCATGGCGGCCGTCGTCGTGCTGCATGCCGCGTCGCGCAGGCGCTAGCGCAGGCCGTCGTGGATCGCGTTGACCAGGGTGCCGGTGGCGTCGTCGCCGCTGAACTCCCAGAAGAACGCGCCGCCCAGGCCCCGTGCCTTCACGTACTGCATCTTCTCGCCGACCATCTCCGGCGTGTCGTAGCTCCAGAAGGTGTTGCCGTCGTACTTCCACGTGGCGCGCGCGGCGGGATCGGTGTGGATCGTGCCGGGCTTGTTCTTGATGACCTTGAAGTCCTCGTTGCCGGCTTCGTAGGTGCCCGGCGCCGCGGAGCCGGTCTGGTACAGGCCGTTGTTGGCGTTCGCCACGCCGGTCCAGCCGCGGCCGTAGAAGCCGATGCCCAGGTGCAGCTTGGACGCCGGCACGCCGCGGTCGAGGAAGCCCTGGATCGCATCGTCGCTGTTGTAGAAGGCGACGTCGCCGGTCGACGGGTCGTTGGGCGAGGCGAACAGCGCGCTGTGATGATTGGTCCGCGCATCCCACGTGCCGTGGAAGTCGTAGGTCATCACGTTGATGTAGTCCAGGTACTGGTGGTACTGCCCGGGGTCGGTGACGCGGATCTTGTCGATGCCGGCGCCGACGGCGACGGTCAGCAGCAGGCCCGGCCGCACCTGGTCGAGCTGGCGGCGGAATTCGGCCAGCAGCGCGGTGAAGTTGGCGTTGTCCTCGGGGCGTCCGCACGACAGGCCGCAGGCGACCGGATACTCCCAGTCGAGGTCGATGCCGTCGAACACGCCCGCCGCCGCGCCCGGACCGCCGGCGCCGTCGGTCACCGGCAGGTTGCCGCGGATGTAGGCGTCGATGCACGAGGCGACGAAGGCCTGCCGGTTCTCGGGACGCGCCGCGTCGGAGAAACCGCGCGACCAGGTCCAGCCGCCGAGCGAGATCAGCACCTTCAGGCCGGGATGCCGCGCCTTGAGCTGCTTGAGCTGGTTCCAGTTGCCGCGCAGCGGCTGGTCCCAGGTGTCCGCGGCGCCGCTGACGCTCTCGCCGGCCTGGAAGGCCTTGGTGTAGTCGGCGAACGCGTCACCGCCGGCGCCGGTGTTGGGATCGGCCGGCTGGGTCACGCCGACCTCGCAGCGGTTGTTGCGCACGTTGCCGAAGGCGTAGTTGATGTGCGTGAGCTTCGACGCCGATCCGCTGGTCTCGATGTTCTTCACCAGGTAGCCGCGACCGTAGATGCCCCACTGCGCGAAGTAGCCGATGACGTTGCTGCCGCCGCCCCCGCCGCCGTCGGCCGTGGTGCTGGCGACCAGCTCCGCGCTTTGCGCCGACGGGTTGCCGGCCGCGTCGCGGGCGCGCACGCGGTAGCGGTACTCGGTGCTCGGCGTCAGCGCGGTGTCGGTGAAGACGTTGCTGGTCGGCGAGCCGACCTGGCTGCCGTTGCGGTAGACGTCGTAGCCGGCGATGCCGCTGCCACCCGGGTTGTCGGTGGAAGCGGTCCACGCCAGCTGGATGCTGCGCGCGGCGCGGTTCACCGCGTTCAGTCCGGTCGGCACGCTCGGCGGCGTGACGTCGGCATTCTCGCGCACGGTGATGGACACGGCCGCGGAGGTGCGCGACGCGTTGTCGTCGTCGGTCGCCACCGCGGTCAGGGTGTGCGTGCCGACCGGCGCGTTGTTCCAGGTCACGCCGTAGGGTTCGCTGGTGTCGACGCCGAGCGAGGCCGATCCGGCGAAGAACTCGACGCGCTGCACGCTGCCGTCGGCATCGCTCGCGTTCGCGCTGATGGCGATCGGCGCGCCGGCGTTGAAGTTCGCGCCGTTCGTCGGTGCGGTCAGCGAGACGCTGGGCAACTGGTTCTCGCCGCCGCCGGTGCCGCAGGCGCCGAGGTCGCTGTACCAGCCGCACGAGGGGCAATGCGTCGGCGGTGCGTTCCAGATCGGGATGTTGGCTTGGTACAGGCGGTTCTGGTAGACCAGCTGGTCGCCCGGGTTGTAGATCGTCGATGCGTTCCAGGCGGGCACTCCCGCGCAGCTGGCGCTTTGTGCCCGTGCGGGCAGGGCCTGCGTACAGACGGCCGACAGCAGCAACGTGGCAACGGCAATTCTGCGATGCATGTGCGTAACTCCTCCGTGTCCCTGACAGTGACGGGCGCGAAGCCCGGAGACCCTCCCGGTCTGCATGCAGTGCTGGTATGGGGTGGACGGATGTCCAGTGCGGTCCGGAAGGAACCGCCCGGCCGAACAGGAGACGGGGCGGCGGCGATGCACGAACGGTGCGCCCCGACGATCGCGATGCTGCCAACGATCCTGTCGGAGCACGACTACCTGACAACGCGAGACTATCGTTGTCAAAGGATTTTTCCACGTTCTGCACGGGGAATCAAAATGTCCGATGACAACGATGACAACAGCGGTGACGGGCGTTGCCGGATGTCCTCGCGATGACTTGCGCATGTCCCAATCGGCGAAAGACACGCGATGCGGATGTCGCTGGCAGGGTCCCGCGGCGATGGTCGACGCGTCCTGCGGCAATCGCGCGCGAATGCGTCCGGGACATGCGCAAGTGTTCGAAACAGGGATGTCATTCCTCGCTTCGCTCGAAATGACAACACTCGGGACTTGCTAACGCTTACCGCGGTCTCCGAAGACCTTTTGCTTGATCGCAAGCGCGGCTTCGACCGGCTGGTGTTGCAGGATGAAATGCGGGCCGTCCAGGCACACTCGTCGTGCCTGCGGAAGAATGCGCTGCACGTCGCGCCAGCAGCGCCGCGGGACCAGTCGATCATGGTTGGCCTGCAGGTAGAGGACCGGGCAATGCACCCGGGCAAGTGCGTCGCGGGCGTCCACGCGCAGGACCTCGGAAAGGCGGCGCCGGGCGACCTGCGAGGTCACCGGATCGAGCGCCTGCCGTTCGAGTTGCGTCCACTCCGGCGTCTTCCAGCGGCCCATCATCAGCGGCATCAGCAGTTCGACCGGCGGTTTTGGAAACGGAAGCCGCAGGATCGGACCCAGCGGGCCGAACCAGGGCTGCGGCGACGACGCGAACGATGCGCACAGCACGAGCCCGGCCAGCCCTTGCGGGGACGCAGCCGCGATGCGGATCGCGAGCGGTCCGGAGAAGGATTCGCCGATCAGCAGGAACGGTTCGTCGCGCGGCACCCGCGCGTGGACAAGCGCCAGCAGGCTGTCGTAGCCGAGCACCCGCGTCGGCGGGTAGGCGGCGACGTCCGCCGATATTTCCGGCGCGAGCGCTTCGACGAATCCGCGCAGCAGGCGGCCCGAGCCGTCCATGCCGGGCAGGATCAGCGCGCGCACGCGCTCAGCACTCGATGACGTTGACGGCGAGTCCGCCGCGGCTGGTTTCCTTGTACTTGTCCTGCATGTCGCGCCCGGTCTCGCGCATGGTCTTGATGACCTTGTCCAGGCTGACCTTGTG
>Ga0160439_1000272_pt1 | contig 31072 bp, 23 predicted proteins | sample HID1975M_E0MG_FD_108201 | JGI IMG/M metagenome (GOLD analysis project Ga0160439, IMG submission 108201) | Enriched soil microbial communities from UW Madison campus, WI, USA - HID1975M_E0 MG | ecosystem: Environmental > Terrestrial > Soil > Unclassified | place: USA: Madison, Wisconsin... | reverse complement strand
GGCCCAGGTTGGGGCCGTTGAGCACCAGCGCGCGCGTCATGGTCGCAGCCTAGAGGGAGATGGCCGACGAGGTGTCGTCACGACTCACCTCGGCGTACGCGGCGACGAGCAGCGTCGGGTCGGGTCCTTCCAGGCGCGTGGGCTTGCCGATGCCCTCGAGCACGACGAAGCGCAGCAGGTCGCCGCGGGTCTTCTTGTCCCGGCGCATCGCGGTCAGGAGGCGCTCCCAGCGGTCGCCGCGGTACGTCGTCGGCAGGCCGAGCGACGTGAGAATGGAGCGGTGGCGGTCGACGACCTCGTCGGACAGCTTGCCCGCGAGCCGCGCCAGCTCGGCGACGTAGACCATGCCCACCGACACCGCGGCGCCGTGGCGCCACTGGTAGCGCTCGACGTTCTCGATCGCGTGCGCGAACGTGTGGCCGTAGTTGAGGATCTCGCGCAGGCCGGCCTCCTTGAGGTCCTCCCCTACGACGTCGGCCTTGACCTGCACGGCGCGCTCGACGAGCTCGGCGAGCACCTCGGACTCCGACGCCCGGACCGGATCGGTGAGGACGTCGACGTTCTGCTCGACCAGCTCGAGGATCCGCGGGTCGGCGATGAAGCCGCACTTGACGACCTCAGCGAGCCCGGCGACGAAGTCGTGCTTGGGCATTGACGCCAGCGCCGCCAGGTCGCACAGCACGCCCGCGGGCGGATGGAACGAGCCGACGAGGTTCTTGCCCTCGGCCGTGTTGATGCCGGTCTTGCCGCCGACGGCCGCGTCGACCATCGCCAGCAGCGTCGTCGGGACCTGCACCACCTTGATCCCGCGCAGCCACGTCGCGGCGACGAACCCACCCAGGTCGGTGGTCGCTCCCCCGCCGACGGCCACGATCGCGTCGCTCCGCGTGAAGTCCGCCTGCCCCAGCACACCCCACAGGAACGCGGCGACCTGCGCGGTCTTCGCCTCCTCGGCGTCGGGCACCTCGGCTCCGAACGTCTCGTAGCCCGCTGCGCGCAGGTCCTCGATGACGGCGTCCGCGGTCGTCGCCAGCGCGGCGGGATGCACGACGAGCACCCGCTTGGCCTCGCCGACGAGCCCCGGCAGCGCGCCAAGCAGGTTGCGGCCGATGACCACGTCGTAGGGCTGGGCGCCGTTCACGCGCACGGTGGTCGTCATGCCTCGTCCTCCATCGCCGCCTGGCGCAACGCCGCCAGCTCGGTCTCGATGCGCTCGGCCACGTCGGCCGGGCGCAGGTCGTCGGTCAGCACCGTGATCGTCGCCAGGCGCTCGTAGATAGGTCGCCGCGCCTCCATCAGTGCCTGCCACTGCGCGCGTGGGTTGCCCAGCAGCAGCGGGCGCGACTGGTTGAAGCCGACGCGCGGCGCCGCGTGCGTGAGCGTGACGTCGAGGAAGACGACGACGCCGTCGCGCGCGTACTCCTCGAGCGCCGTCTGCGTCTGCTCGTCGAGGATCGCTCCCCCGCCGAGCGCCAACACCCCGTCGTGCTCGGCCAGCGCGGTCAGCACCGCCTCGCGCTCCAGCGCGCGGAAGTGCGGCTCGCCGTCGTCGACGAAGATCTCCGCGATCGGTTTGCCGGCCGTCAGCTCCACGTCCGTGTCCGTGTCGCGCTGCGTGAGCTGCCAACGCTCGGCCAACGCCGCGCTGATCGTCGACTTGCCCGAGCCCGGGGGGCCGATGAGGACGACGCGGGGGGCGGTGACAGAGGGCACGAGCATCGAGCCTAGCCCGCCGAGGTCGCACCTAGGGTGCTGTCCGAACCGTAGACACGTCACCCTTCGCGCAGAGCGATCACCCGATTGCGCGCCGTGGCAAAACAGACGTTCGACGACTATCGGAACATGATTCGGAACTCTTCCCGCAAACGCCCGTGGCGTCGCCGTGTCGCCTCCGCCATCGTGCTCAGCATCGGACTAGTCGGTGTCTTCGCCGGACCTGCCTCGGCAGCGGCGCCGGACACGTCATACGGCCGTCCCGCCGTCAATGTGCCGTGCGACAAGAACTGGCTGGGCATCCTCAACTGCGACAAGCGCGAGTTCGTAGCAGATCAGGAGTTCAAGGTCATCTACCCCGGGGCGCACAACACCGCCTACGACCGCGACCGCGCGGCCGCAACCATCGGTGCGCTGTACGGCACCGCACTGCGTAGCGCGCAGCAGGAATCCTTGAACACGGTCCTCGACCGGATCAGGACGAACCGGGTTCCTGCACGCGGCTACAAGTGCCTGGCGAATGAGACGCACCAGTTCGCGTACCAGGTCGCAGTCCAGAAGGGAGTGACGAAGGACATCAAGGGCATGTTCTCCAAGGCGGAGAAGGCAGTCGGCCTCGGCTCCAAGTACGTGCCGGCATCGAAGTGGCTGAAGACGTATCTCAAGGGTGCGCAGTCGGCCGCCGACGCGATGCTCAGCGCAGCACTCAAGGAGCGCGCCGCCGGAGGGATCACCTACGCAGCAAACTTCTGCCTGACCGGTACTCAGTCCTACTAGGTGATCGGCAGGCCACCCGAGCGATTGCTGCGAAGGCAATCGGGTGAAGCGAGCGATCGGCGCGGAGACCAGGTCAAGTAGCTGGGCTCCGGCGCCGATTCTCCGATGCGCGTGTCGTGTCTCACCACCTGGAGGATCAGTGTCGCTCGCACGTAGGTTCGGCGGTGCGCTCGTCAGCGCCTCGCTCCTGGCATCGATGCTCGTCGTCGGCGCGTCCCCCGGCGTCGCTGCCGACGCCACGACGCCCGTGCCGACTTCGTCAGAGGTCAGCGGGGCCACGCCGACGTTCGCGTGGTCGCCCGTTCCGGGCGCGGTCGGCTACTCGATCGAGTTCGCGTTGGACACCGATCCGACCAGCACACGTGTGGCCACGATCCGCACGACGAACACCCGGTGGATTCCCACGGGCCAGCTCGGCGCGACCGATGCGGCGAGGACGCTGCAATGGCGCGTCGCCTCCTACTCGAGCACGTCCGACTCGTCCCGTGGTGACTGGTCCGCATGGGGCACGTACGACCAGCCGCCGACCGGTTCCCCCGACCCGGTGTCCCCCGCTGACGGCGCGGCGATCGAGTACCCGGCACCCGTGGTCTTCCAGTGGTCCGCTGTGGCAGGCGCGACGTCGTACGAGGTGCAGTACACGTCCGAGCCGAGTGGCTGGTCGAACGCACAGTCGATCGCGGTCAAGGGCGGGACGACGGCTTCACCGTCGACTCTGCTGGCTCGCACCCGCAAGGTCGTCGTCGACGGTGTCTCCACCGACGTCCCGGTCGTCTGGCGGTGGCACGTCCGCGCGGTACTGCCGACCGCGAGCGGCACCACGCTCACCGGCCCGTTCGGCGCTGAGCGCAACCTCACGTTCCGTTGGTCCGGGTCCAGCAGGCCCGTCCTGACCGCGCCCGACAACCTCGAGGCACCGGGTGCCGAGATCGTGGCGGTGTCGGACCCGAAGTTCAGCTGGGACCCGGTGCCCGGCGCGGCGAGCTACCAGATCCGGTTCGGCATGGACGCGAGCTCCGACCGCACCGAGCTCCGAAGCGTGGTGTCAGCCATGACGACGACGGTCACGTCGACCGTCTACGTGCCCACCGCGCCGATGCTCGACAACCAGTACTACTGGCAGGTCACGCCGCTCGACGCAGCGGGGAACCCGGGCCCGGCGTCCGACGTATGGCTGTTCAAGAAGGAGTGGGGCGCGCAGTCTGCGCCGTCGGCAGCCGACGACGAGACGTCTGCCTACCCGATCCCGTTGGTGGGCTCATCGACGGCGGCTACCGCACCGGTGATCCCCGTCGACAAGTTCGTCGTCAGCTGGCAGCCCCTCGCACGCGCCACCGCGTACCGCGTCGAGGTGAGCTCCACGGACGGGAAGTCGACGGTCACGTGCTTGACCGCGAGCACGTCGGCGACGGTCGTCGCCCTCTACGGCACGACGGACGCCCCGAGCGCCACCAAGCTCAACCAGCAGGGCAGCTCCTGCCTGTGGTCGAGCAGCACGCCGATCCAGGCCGGCAAGACGTACCGCTGGCGGGTGCAGGGGATCGACGCGGCCGGTCCGCTCTCCGGGTCTCCCGACGGCCTCAGCAGCACGATCCAGTCCGACTGGTCAGACCCGCAGTCGAGCGAGTTCCCGTCCCGATACAGGTACGTGACGGTCGGGGCAGCGACCACCAGCGTCGACGGACAACTCACCCTCGCGAGCGACGCGACGGTCGTCGCGGCAGCCGGTGAGCCAGCCCCCCTGATGACCTGGAACCGCGTGACCGGTGCGGACTACTACGTCGTCGAGGTCGGGCTCAACTCGACGGTGTCGACCAACCGCGTCGCGACGTTCGCGACGACCGGCACCCAGCTGCGCGCGACGGGCGTCTTCAGCAACAACACTGTCGCCCAGCCCTACTACTGGCGCGTGCGCGCGGCTGTCGGGACGTCGCCCACCCTCTCGGGAACCACGTACCTGGGCGAGTGGTCCAACGTGAAGAGCTGGTCGCGCCTCAGCACTCCGTCGGCCGGGGTCACCTGGGCGGCACAGCCGAAGGACCCCGGCACGATCGTAGTCAGCTGGACGCCCCAGATCCTGAGCGCGCCGGCCGACGGCGGGAGCCGTGGCTATGCGGTGACCGTCCGGAACTCCGACGGTGCGCTGGTGGGGAGCGAGAACGCGAAGCTCGAGTACCCGTTCTTCGTCCTGCGCAACCCGACGTCCGGCAAGTCGCTGGCCCGCGGGCCGTACACCGTGAGCGTCGCTCCGCTCGACTCCACGGGTGCCGCGGGCACCGCGTCGGACGCGATCCGGATCGACATGCCCGCTGCGCAGCCGACCAACCTCCGGTCGACGACGACCGGCGCTGCGGTCCGCCTCCTGTGGGACACCGCGCCGATCGCGTCGAAGTACACGGTCCAGTACCGCGTCCTGGGCAGCAGCGCTGCCTACACCAGCATCGACACACCTGGGATCACCACGGTGCTGCTGAACGACATCGCCCCCGGCGACTACGAGTGGAAGGTCGTCGGCACCGACGTCGATGGCACGGGGTACGCGTCCTCGGCGGCGACGTTCACCGTCGGCCAGAAGAACCCGACTCTCGTGACCGCCGATGGCGCGACGTTGAGCTCGTCGGCGGTCGCGTCCGGGAGCGCTCCGGTCATCCTGCAGTGGTCTGCGGTGGCTGGCGCCTCGCGCTACGTCGTGCGGATCGCACCTGAAGGCTCATCGATCAGCTCCGGCTACGCGTACGAGACCTCGGCCACGTCGTTGGCGCCGGTCGGCCTCGGCTCGGCATCTCCGTTCCGCTACGGAACGGCCTACCAGTGGCAGGTGCAGGCGATCCCGGAGACCGTCGGATCGCAGGCCGTGCTGGGCACGTCGAGCATCCGCCGGTTCACGGTCACCACGACCCCCGACGCGCCCAACCAGCCGGCCCCCTCGGTGACCGGCACCTCAGTCGCGCTGACGTGGCCCGCGCTCACCGGCGCCGCTACCGGCTCGGGGGTCGCGCCTACCTACGAGCTGCGCTACCGGATCAGCGACCCGACCGGCTCGGGCAACGCGTGGACGGTGACAACTCTCGGCTCCAACACGCTCGGCACAACCCTCCGGGGCCTGAAGACCGCCACCACCTACGAGTTCGGTGTCCGGGCCCGCAACGGCGAAGGCACCGGCCCCTGGTCGGGGACGTCCACCGCGACGACGCCGACGTTCCCGGGTCTCGTCGGCACGCCGACAGCGACTCCGGCACTCGGCAGCTTCAGCCTCTCGTGGAACAGTCCGTCGAACACAGGCGGTGCATCCATCTCGCGGTACGACGTCGAGTACTGGACGGGTTCGTCTGCGCACACGATCAAGAGCGCCCCGTACGGTCAGCTCCAGGTGACCGGGCTCGCGCGCGGCGCCTCGTACATGGTGCGCGTGGCCGCGGTGAATGCCGTCGGCCGTGGGCCCTGGTACTCGATCACCGTCGTGACCCGCAACCTGGCGTCCGCACCGCAGAAGGCAGTCGCGTCGGCAGGCAACGGACAGGCGAAGGTCTCGTGGAGCGCACCTAGCTCCACGGGAGGTTCGGCGGTGCAGTCCTACGTGGTGGAGCGCCGTGAGCTGCACTCCAGCAAGTGGAGCGGGTGGACGCTCGTCGGCCAGACGTCCAACGCCACCACGCGCAGCTTCACGTCGACCGGCCTCGTCAACGGAACCCGCTACGAGTTCCGAGTCCGCGCGACCACGGCGATGGGCCAGGGTTCCAACTCCAACAGCGCGAGCGTGATGCCGGCGGGCCCGGCGAGCGCGCCGACGAACGTCACCGTCACGGCGAAGTCGCACAAGGCCACCGTGAAGTGGTCGAAGCCGGCCACCAACGGTTCGACGATCAAGGGCTACATCGTCCAGTACTCGACCAACGGCACGTCGTGGCACACGCTCAAGACGACCTCCTCGTCGGCCCGGTCCTACACGTGGACGAAGGCGAAGAAGGGCAAGTCCTACTACCTGCGCGTGATCGCCAACAGCACCAAGGGCAAGAGCACGCCCGGCGGGCCCGTGTCCTTCACCGCACCGTAGCCGCTGCTCGTGCAGGAACGCGTCAGGCCCGGTACCGCGCGGTACCGGGCCTGACGCGTTGATGCGTAGTTCTCAGCGCAGCAGCTCGGGGATGCCCTCGAGGTACGCGGAGAGGTTGCGACGGACTTCGGCCAGCGAGTCACCGCCAGTCTTCTCGAGCAGGGTCTCGGCGAGGACCAGCGCCACCATCGCCTCGGCGACGACCGCCGCCGGAGGGACGGCGCAGACGTCCGAGCGCTGGTGCTGAGCCTTCGCCGGCTCGCCCGTCGTCGTGTCGATCGTCGCCAGTGCGCGCGGGACCGTCGAGATCGGCTTCATGGCCGCGCGCGCTCGGAGCACCTCGCCGTTGGTCATGCCGCCCTCGAGTCCACCGGCGCGGTTGGTCGCGCGCACGATGCGGCCGTCGTCGCCGCGCACGATCTCGTCGTGCGCTGCCGAGCCACGGCGAGCGGCCGTGCGGAAGCCGTCGCCTACCTCGACACCCTTGATGGCCTGGATGCTCATCAGTGCACCTGCGAGCCGCGCGTCGAGGCGCCGGTCTCCGTGCACGTACGAGCCGAGGCCGGAGGGTAGGCCGTAGGCGAGCACCTCGACCACGCCCCCGAGCGTGTCGCCGTCCTTGTGGCACTCGTCGATCTCCGCGACCATCGCGGCCGACGTGTCCGCGTCGAAGCACCGCACCGGATCGGCGTCGAGCGCCGAGACGTCAGCGGCGGTGGGAAGCGGCGCATCGTCGGGCGCCGCGACCGGGCCGATCGAGACGACGTGCGAGACGATCTCGATACCGGCGGCCTGGCGGAGGAAGGCTGCCGCGACCGTTCCCAGGGCGACGCGCGTCGCGGTCTCCCGTGCCGACGCCCGCTCGAGCACCGGGCGCGCGTCGTCGAAGCCGTACTTCCGCATGCCGACGAGGTCGGCGTGGCCGGGCCTCGGTCGCGTCAGCGGGGCATTTCGAGCGCGTTGCAGCACGGAGGCGTCCTCGAGTGGGTCGGCGGACATGACCTCGACCCACTTCGGCCACTCCGTGTTGCCGATCTCGATCGCCAACGGTCCACCCTGCGTCACGCCGTGGCGGACGCCAGCGACGAGGCGCACCTCGTCCTGCTCGAACTTCATCCGCGCGCCGCGACCGTAGCCGAGACGCCGCCGCGCGAGCGCGGCCTGCACGTCGGCGGTGGTCACCTCCACACCCGCGGGAAGGCCCTCCATGATGCCGACGAGGGCGGGGCCGTGGGACTCACCTGAGGTCAACCAGCGCAGCATGTGCAGATCCTCCCACGCGCGTGGGGTGTGCCCGGAGCGTGTCCAGCGTTCGGTGGGACGACGGGAGGGTGGCTGCGGAACGATCTCCGCGGCCACCCTCCAGGTCGTTCGACGTTACTGCTCGCCCTTCACGGGGGTGTAGGGGTCCTTGTCGTTCGGCGCCTTGGGCAGCTTCGGGCCAGCCGTGGGCTCGGGGGCCGGGGTCGCTGCGGTCGCAGCGTCGGGAAGGACATAGGCGAAGCCGGAGATGACCAGCTCCTGGTCACCGACCTTGGTCTTGGGCTTGCCCGCGCTCGCCTCCTGGTCCGGCTGACCGGTGGCCGTGAATCCCCCGACGAGGAACAGCCGACCGTTCGTCTTCTGCAGGTCCGACACGAATGCCGTGGTGTCGTCGTAGGTGCCGATGACCGTCAGGGAGAGCGGGATGGCCGCGAAGCCCTCCGGCACAGGGTTGGCGGTGGGCTGCGTCGCCGCCGGCGACGTGGTGTCGCTGGGCGTCGACGAGGCGGCGTCGACGCTGGCCGCGGCCGACTCGGTCGGCGCGGGCGTCGGTGCGGAGGCGGCAGCCTGGGCCAGCGTGACGGCCTGAGCCGCGCTCGGGGCGACGTTCTCGATCGTCACGTCGTGCGCCTCGGCGATCTTGTCCAGCTGGCGCAAGTATGCCGCGAGGGCCGCGTCCGACGGGATGCCGATACGCAGCTGTGCGAGCTGCTTCTTGAGCTCAGGGAGCCGCTTCGCGTCGGCGGCGAGCTTCGCCACCTTCAGCTCGAGCGTGTCGTTCTGGGCCTCGATCTGTGCGGCCTGGGCCCGCACGTCCGCCGCGCTGGCCCGCTTGGGTGCGATGACCAGAAACCATGCGGCCACGATCAGCACGAGGCACAGGAAGGCCGTGCCGCCGATCCATGTGCTCTTCTTCGCTCCGGACATCACTTGGTCCCTTCGGCCTGGTCGAACCGGTGCGAGAAGGCCTCGGCGTCGAGCTGGATGGTCACGGCGGACGCGTAGTGCACGCCCGAGTCGTCGTCCTCGCCGATCTGGGCGCTCGAGACCGTGGCGTTGCTGAAGCCCTGCGTCTTGTCGAGCGCGTCCATCCAGTCAGCCGCATCTGGCAGCGTGTCGGCCTTCGCGGTGAACTGGATCGACCCGTACGTCTGCCCGACGAGCGGATCCGTCGACTGCTGCAGCGGCGCCATCGGCGTAGGTCCGGTCACCGTCATCGTGTCGATGCTGACGTTCTTGGGGAGCGACGCCGTGATCGCGTCGAGGTACTTGGCCCACTCGATGTCGGTCGACATACCGAGCTTCTCCGCAGCCTCCGCGCTGGCCAGCTGCCCGAGGACGAGCGGCACCTCGCGGTAGGACGCCTGCTTGGCCATGAGCTCCTGCGTCCGGAGCTGCGCGGCCGCGTACTCGTCGTCGGCCTTGCCTGCGTCCTGGACGGCGAGGACGTACCCGCCCATGCACGCGGCCACCGTGGCACCCACGGCGACCAGGAGCAGGCGCTTGGTCCGACGCAGGCCACGCGCGGCGTAGACCTCCGCCGGGAGCAGGTTGACCTGGGGTAGGCCGACGGCCAGAGCCGGGGCCTCCTTGGTGCGACCCTTGAGGCGGGCACCATCCAGCAGCGCGCTCATGCTGCAACTCCGTACGCGAGACCGACGGACAGGGCTGCGAACGACTCGCGACCGTTCAAGGCCCCGCGGTTCACAGTCTTGCCCGAGCGAAGCCCCGCGAGGGGATCGCCCAGCACGACGGGCAGCCGGCTCGCACTGGCCAGGTACTGGCCGAGACCAGGCAGCTGCGCTCCCCCTCCCACGAGCACGACGGTGTCGATCGGCGCTCCGCTGTTCTGCGCGTAGTACACGAAGGTGTTGCGCACCGACTCGACGAGGGCCCGGACGATGGTCGAGATCGCGTCGGAGGCCTCGGCGCGCTCGGCGGGCACGGCGTAGCCGATGCCGATCTCGCGCTTGAGGTGTTCCGCGTCTGGCGCCGAGATACCCATGCTGCTCGCAACCGCGGAGGTGATGTTGTTGCCCCCCGACGGCAGCGACCGGACGAGGCGAGGAACGCCGCGCTCGGCGATGACGACCGTGGTCATCGACGCACCGATGTCGACGATGGCGACGGTCCCACGGGCGAGGTCGCCGCGGGCGAGCGAGCGGATCATCGCGAACGCGTTGAGGTCGACCATCGTGGGCCGTAGACCGGCCGCCTCGACTGCCATGACGTTGGCGTTCACCGTGTCGCGCTGCGCGGCGACCAGCATGCCGTGCACGGTCCGTCCGCTCGGCCCGTCGGCCGACTCGCCGGTCGGGAAGTAGTCGAGGAGCGCGTCGTCCGTGCTCATCGGGAGCAGCTCGGTGACCTGGAACGGCAGGGAGGACTTGAGCTGCGCGAGAGGCATCCACGGGAGGTCGAGCTCTCGCACCACCACGCGCTGGTTCCCCACGCCGATGACGACGTCCTTGGACGGGAACTTCGTGCTCGACCAGAGCTGCTTGATGGCGCCCGCGACGACGTCGTGCTGGACGACCTCACCGTCGCGGACGGCACCCACGGGAATGGCGATCTCGCCATAGCGGGCAAGGGTGGGCGGGTTCTTGCCCGCCGGCCCTCCGCTTCCGAACTCGAGCTCGGCGGCCCTCACGAACGAGGAGCCGAGGTCGAGCCCGATGACGCGTGACGTAGCCACGGGGTTCCTTCCGTCGGACGGAGACGTACGAAGTTGCTATCGGGCGCGATCGTGCCCGACTTGAGTGCTCTGCGGATCTGGGGTGGGGCGACTGCGAGGAGTCAGAGGATCCCGGCGTACCAGTCCGCTAGCTGCTGGCCGAAGAGGATTCCGACGGCGGCGCCGAGGAGCATCCACGGCCCGAAGGGGATGCCAGACTTGCGGCCGGCGCGGCGGACCAGGAGCAGCCCGATCGAGAAGATCCCGCCGAGCAGGTACGCCGCGAACCACCCGACGACGAGCGCCCCCCAGCCGAACCATCCGAGGTAGAGACCCAGTACCCCCGCCAGCTTGACGTCGCCGAAACCCATTCCCGCCGGGTAGATGAGCAGCAGCACGAAGTAGACGGTGAACATGGCCGCCGCACCGATCATCGCGCGCACGAACGCGCCCCAGTCCGACGCTCCTCCGGGATTCGCGCTCGCAAGTGCCAGGAGCACGGCCCCGACGACGTACGACGGCAGCACGATCGCGTTCGGCAGACGTTTCGTATCGATGTCGATGAGCGCGAGAGCGATGCCGATGGCGACGAGGTACAGCATCGCCGGCAGTAACCAGGTCAGGCCGGTGAGCAGCGCCGTGACCGCGAACAGCACACCCGTCGCAAGCTCGACCAACGGGTACCGCGGCGAGATCGGGTTGCCGCAGTCGCGGCACCTCCCCCGAAGAATCAGCCACCCGATCACGGGGAGGTTGTCCCGCGGGCGGATCTCGTGCCCGCACCGCGGGCACGCACTCGGCGGCGAGACGATGGACTCCCCGCGCGGCACGCGCCAGATCACGACGTTGAGGAACGACCCGATCATCAGGCCGAAGATCCCGACGATCGTGACGAGCCCAGCGGTCACGGGTTCTTGATCTCGCGCTTGTACACCACGTCGACACGGTAGCCCGAGCTGGCTGTCGGGTTGGTGTTGGGGAACGACACGCCGGGGATACCGATGGGCACGTAGCGCATGGTCATGGCGTTGCGCAGGATCACCGAACCGCCGTAGAGCTGGCCGTAGAACGTCGTCGTGTTGTTCGTCTCGAGCGTGCACGGCGTGTAGCCGAAGAAGGTGATCGGTGCGATCGCGAGGGCGCCTGAGTCGAACTTGATGTTGCCAGCCTTGTTGCTACCCACCGTCTTGCACTCCGCGACACCGTTCGGAGTCGTGTCAGGGTCCGGCACGATGACCCAGAACTTGTGGGGCTGGCCGTCTCCGGAAAGGACCTGGAAGTTGCCGGTCGCATAGAAGTCGTTGGCGTAGATCACCATGTCGGCGTTCAGCTTGATGGTCGTGTTGCCTTCGAACTTCGTCGTAGAGCAGAAGCGCGTGTCGTACACGGTAGGCACCGACGGACCGATCAGCGGGCCGTTCAGCCGCCAGCTCTCTCCAGCGATGTCGCACTGCTCGTTCGTCGTGTTGTTCCAGTTCGTCGAGTGGTTCTGCGTCGTCGCAGCCGTGTTGACCCACGACTTGTAGGCAGCTGCACGGTCTCCGGAGTTCGCGAAGCCGGTCCAGTCGGCCGGCTTGTAGTTGACCTCCGGGAGACCGGTCGGAACGTACTGCGGGATCGCGCCGGTCCCCACTCCCGTCTTGTACTGGCCACCGACGATCGGGCCACCGGCCCAAGTGCTGACCGCACCCGCGACGATGAGATCGCGGCCGTACTTCGAGCCGCCGGCGATCGTGGCGTCAGCCGACACGTAGGTGTCCTGCCCCACCGTCGTGAGACCTGCGGACTGAGCTGCGTTGACCGTGAGCTTCTTCTTGCTCCAGAGGTTCTGCGTGACACGGCAGCCGTTCGAGATCGACGTCGTGCCGTTCACGACAATCAAATTGCCGTCGATCTTGACGTTCGAGTTGCAGTCGACATTGCCCGTGTCGACCCACACGTCGACGGGAGTGTCGGGCAGCGACGTCTCCAGCGTGAACGAGTTGGTCGTCATGATGTTGTTGGCGGCAAAGATCGCCGCACCGCGGCCAGGAATCATGTTCGGCGTCAGGTTGACCTTGGCCTGCATGGTCCGCTTGGTGCGGGCCGTGGTCGTCGCACTTCCCGTAGCCTGAGACGTAGCGGTGACCACCGCCACGGTCGGCGTTCCGGTCACCACCCCGCCGGCGCAGGTCAACGCGTTGTTGTCCTTGTCGAAGTACGCGACCGTCGCCTTGACCGACGACTTGGTGGGGGTCGTCAACGCGTCGAACGAGCCCGCGGTGGGCCACGCGCACGGCGTGCCGTCCTCGAGCTGCGAGAACACGACGTCGAGAGCGCCCTCCGCCGAGTGCACGTCCGTGGTCCGAGCCCGGTCCCGGCCGGACGACGCAGCCGAGGAGATCGCGTTGGAGACGACAACGGTCGCCAGGGCCATGCCGATGATCGCGACAGCGATCGCGGCCATGAGAGCGGTGCCGCGCTCGCTACCGCCCACCCTCGTGCGCTGCCAGAGTGCTCGGAACATGCGTCCTCCTGAGACCGTCATGGTGCTGGAGTCACCCCGCACGTGTCGCTGGGGTAGCCATAGATCGTGTTGCGGCCGGTCAGCGTCGACGTCACCGTCGCCGGCTTGGACTTCGCGCTCTGCGACGGGTCCTTCAGACGGAGCGTCAGCCGGATGGTCTGCGCCTGCGACGAGGCCTCGGCGTCGGTCGCCTGGACGAAGAACGGCGGCCAGGTGGTCGGGTCCGAGGCACTGAACGTGCCCGTCGGCTTCACGACGTTGTGCGCGACAACACGCCAGGCCGTCGCCGTCGCGACCGAGCCGGGCTGCCACGAGCGGAACTCGAGCTGACCGAACGGAGTGGTGTTCGGGAAGCGCACGCGCCACTGGACGCACTGGTAGACCCCGTCCGTCTGCGTGTAGACCCGAAGTGCGTAGTACGGCGGTACGCCTGATCCGCTCGTCGCCTCGGTTGCTGGATCGGAGATGACGTTGCCGGAGCGAACCTGGCGGTCGATCTGCATCAGCCCGACCTGCGCCTGGTCCACCGCGCGTGTACGCGCGATGTTGTCTTTGGTCTGGGTGCTGTAGGTGACGAGCATCGTGAAGACGATCGTGAGGAGACCGATGAAGATCGTCATCGACACGATGAGCTCGACGAGCGTCCAGCCGCCATCGCGGTCTCCTCGCTTCGCTCTCTGCACCCTGCGCCGCACGGCGGCATACACGTCACGCACTGGGCGCCGCCTTGAACGCCGCGTTCGCCCGGCTCGTCCCGAGCGTCGTCGAGACGGTGAAAGCCCGTGTGTCACCACTTGCGGTGACGGTGTAGGTGACGGAAAGCGTCACGGTTCCCGTGTCGGCGTCGATCGAGCACCCCTCACCGCTGCACTTCACGGCGTCGACGTTCTTCAAGGTCGAGGTGGCAGGCGTGACGATCAGCGAACCCTTCGCACTCACGTCCACACCGGACTGGGACCACGTCACCGTTCCGGTCGTGACCGAGGTGGAGGTCGTTGTCGCCAGGCTGAGGTTGGAGTACCCCGTGCCGTTCCAGTACTGCACTGCACCCGTGCGCGACGTGGTCGCAGCAGTCGTGTGCTGGGCGTCCCCACGCTCCACCCGCACCGAGTCGGCGTAGCCGGTCACACTCATCAGACCCGACGGGGCCTTGCCACCCGACCAGGTCACCGCACCGACCGTGACGGTTCCGACGGTGCGCTGCGAACCGCCAGCCACACAACCGGCCCCGGAGAGCACCGTGCAGCCGACGGTCGTCGCGCCGCCCGTCGTCGTGAAGCGCCCACCGAAGACTTTCGACGTCCCCCCGCCGGTCATCGTGACGAGTCGCAGGGGGTTGGTCTTTGCGTTGAATACGACGGTCGAGTCAGAGCCGCCCGTTGCGTCCGCAGACGCGCAAGGGCTCCCCGCGGCGATCCCTGCGTAGCAGGCGGCTACCGTCGTCGCGCGGGCCACGCCGCTGACTCCTCCGCCGGCCGTGAGGCTCATCGAGAGATCCTTGGTGGAAGCCACCGTCGCCGCCGCGGCCGTGCCCGTGCTGGACTGGTCGGGCGGGTTGGCCGGCGCGGCTCCCGTCGAGCCGACGTCGTTCGACGCCTGGTTGGAGATCTTCGCCCCGCCCGCTGCCGTGGGTGTCGCGGTTGTGTCCGTCGTCGTCAGGGAGCTGCCGGCCTGGAGCACGGCCGACTCGACATTGGTCGACTGCTGCGACGTCACACCTGTCGTGATCTGTGCGAGCGAGAAGCCGGCGATCGACGTCGCGTCGCCCGGAAGCAGCGCCGTCGTGGCGGGATCGACCGTAGGCCCTGCAACGACACTCGCCGGCGTGATCTGGACAGCCGGGCCGTTGGCGGTGCCGTTGGCCGAGAGCAGTGCCTGGCACGCGCCGAGGAAGGGCTGGTTGGTCGCGTCACCGCACCCGCCGGCGGGTGCGTAGGCCTCGGACCGCAGAACGACGTACTTGGCCTTGCCGCTCTTGTTGGCGGTCCATGTCGTGATGACCGTAAGCGTGAGTGCGTCCGCGCCCGCCTCCGATGTTCGCGAGGTGTAGACGCGCGACGTGAAGGTAATGCCCGGGATCGAAGGATCCCTGTCGAGGGAAGCGTTCGTGCCGCCGACGCCCGACAGAGGCACCGCTGTCGTGACCTGGCTGCTGGACGAGACGAGGACCTCGTCGATCGTCGCGCCGACGGTCGGGCGGAATCGACCGCTGCTGATGTTGGGGTCCGAGGCTGCGACCGTCGTGCTCACGCCCTTGCTGAGCGTGAGCCACGGGAGCGCTCGGAGCTGTTCCATCACCTGGTTGCCGATTGCGGTGGCCTGCGTTCGCTGACGCGTCTGAGCAGTGGTGACTAGTGAACTCGCCTGAAGCGCCATGAGGCCCAGAAGCACCGCAGTGATGACAAACATCGCCACGAGCAACTCGACCAGGGTAAAGCCCGACTCGTCCGCAGCCGCAAGTCGCGAACGAGGCGATCGCGAGTATCTGCCGTGAAGGCCACGTAAATAACTCATCAGCTGCCCTTCTCGGCTAGAATCGCATTCTGATGCAGATTGATGGGGCGGGCCCGAATGCTGCCCGCCCCATCAATCTCACGACTCGATCAGCAAGCCTTGTCCTGCAGACCGTCCGTCGCGGAGTAGGACGCGTTGGTCAGCGTTCCACCAGTGACCTTGACGTCGACGCACCACGTCTGCGAGGCCTTGATCACGTCGGTCGTAGCGGCTGCGCCGTCCTTGTAGCTGTTGTACTCGACGCCCTTGCTGACCTTGCCGATGTCAGCGGTCTTGATCGCGTAGCGACCATTGGCCGGGCCTGTGATGTCTCCCGAGGTGAGCGCAGTGGTGGCGTCGACGTAGTAGGTCGCGACCTCCTTGCCCAGCGTCGAGACGTCGGCGCGGGCGGCCGTGTCGACGGCCTTCTTGCGCTGGTTGAGGAACACCGGGATCGCGATGGCCGCGAGGATGCCGATGATGATCATGACGACGAGGAGCTCGATAAGGGTGAAGCCCTTGTCCTTCTCCTCGATGGACTTGCGGATGCGAGCGATCATTGCGAGCTCCTGGAAGTCGAGTTCAATGGAAGTCCGGCGGGGCCGGTTCAGTCGTGCACCCGGTTCATCGTCACGGGTGATCCGGACCTTGAGGGCGAGTTCCCGCTTCTCGGGGATTCACCCGGACGGCCTACTGGATCTGGTTGAAGATGCTGAAGATCGGCATGTACAGGGCGATGATCATGGCGCCGATGATGCTGCCGATGACCACGATCATCAGGGGCTCGATGAGGCTAGTGAGCTGTTCGGTGGTCGACTCGACCTCGTCGTCGTAGAAGTCGGCGACCTTGCCCAGCATCGTGTCGAGCGCGCCCGTGTCCTCTCCGACGGCCATCATCTGTACCACCATCGGCGGGAAGATCGGATGCTCGGCCAACGGCCCAGACAGGGACTCGCCCCGTCGGACGCTCTCCTGCACCGCCAGCGCGGCGCGCTCGACGACGAGGCTCCCGCTCGTCTCCCCCACGATGTCCAGCGCCTGCAGAAGCGGGACACCGGCGTGAAGCATCGAGCCGAAGTTGCGCGTGAACCGCGCCACGGCGATCTTCCGGTTCAGGTTGCCGAAGACGGGTAGCTTCAACTTGAGGGGGTCGAGCCTCTCCCGTACCGCACGGTCGTTCTTGTGCTTGCTCCACCACACCATAAAGACGCCCACGCCGATCGCGAATGGAATGATGGTCCACTTCATCACGACCGACATTCCTTGCAGGATGCGGGTAGGCAACGGCAGCTCGCCACCCAAGCTCGCGAACATGCCGGCAAAGATCGGCACGATGAACAAGAGCATGCCGATGACTGCCAGGACGGCGATCACGAACACGACTACCGGGTACGTCATCGCCGACTTGATCTTGTTGCGCAGCTTGACGGTCGCCTCGAAGTTGTCGGCGACGGAGACGAGGACCTGGTCCAGGAAGCCGCCGACCTCACCGGCCTTGACCATGTTGATCATGAGCGGCGGAAAGACGTCGGGGTGCTTGCCGAGCGCGACCGAGAACGCGGTGCCGACCTCGACGTCGTTCCGCACCTGGCTGATCGTCTTTGCCAGCGGCTTCGACTCCGTCTGGTCAGCCAGGATCGACAGGGCGCGCAGGAGCGACAGACCGGAGTCGATCATCGTCGCGAGCTGACGCGACATGACCGCCAGGTCCTTGAGCTTGATCTTGTTCCCACCGAAGCCGGGGATGTTGATCTCGGTGTTCAGGCCACCGGTCGACACCTCGGAGATCGACATGGCCGCGAGGCCCATCTCCCGTAGCCGGTTGGCGACGGCCGCCTGGTTGGGCGCCTCGACACGCCCCTTGATCAGCTTGCCGCCCTTGTCCCGGACGGCGTACTCGAAGGTCTTGGTACCCGCCATCAGTACTGCACCGCCCCGGCCATGTCGGTCCCGTGCGCGGCGGCGGCGCCCTGGGCACCGCCGGAGAACCGGCCGGTGAGGCGGTTGAAGTCCTCGACGTGGTGGCACTTCTCCAGGCCGACCTCGTAGGAGATCTTCCCTGACTTCACCAGGTCCGCGAGGTGCTGGTCCATGGTGTGCATGCCCTGCTTGGCGCCGGCCTGCATGGCCGAGTAGATCTGGTGGGTCTTGCCCTCGCGGATGAGGTTGCGGATGGCGGGGGTGGCGACGAGCACCTCGGTGGCGACCGCGCGGCCGACGCCGTCGGCCTTCTTGCACAGCGTCTGGCAGACGACGCCCTGGATAGCGCCGGCCAGCTGCGTGCGGACCTGGGCCTGCTGGCCCGAGGGGAACACGTCGATGACACGGTCGATCGTCTGCGCGGCATCCTGCGTGTGCAGGGTCGCGAAGACGAGGTGACCGGTCTCGGCCGCGGTCAGGGCGACCGAGATGGTCTCGAGGTCACGCATCTCACCGACCAGGATGATGTCCGGGTCCTGGCGCAGCACGTGCTTGAGGGCGTTGGCGAACGAGTGCGTGTCCTGGCCGACCTCGCGCTGGTTGACCAGCGACTTCTTGTGGCGGTGGAGGAACTCGATCGGGTCCTCGACCGTCATGATGTGGTCCTCGCGCGTGCGGTTGGCGAGGTCGACGATCGACGCGAGGGTCGTGGACTTGCCCGAGCCCGTGGGGCCCGTCACCAGGACCAGGCCACGCGGCATGCCGGCGAAGTTGCCGACGACGGCCGGGACGCCCAGGTCCTCGAGCGGCTTGATCTCGTACGGGATCACACGGAAGGCGGCGCCCACCGACTCGCGCTGCTGGTAGATGTTCACGCGGAAGCGGGCCAGACCGCGCACCGAGTAGGAGAAGTCGAGCTCGAGGTTGGCCTCGAACGTCTCGCGCTGCTTCTGCGTCATGATCGCGTAGATCGAACGCCGCAGCGGCTCCGGCGTGAGGCTCGCGTAGCCCTCGAGCGGCTTGAGCGCACCCGAGACGCGGATCATCGGGACGGCGCCCGACGTGAAGTGCACGTCGGACGCGCCCTTCGCCACCATCTCCGTGAGGATCTGGTCGATCGGCAGCGACTCGTCGGGCATCTCCGCGCCGCGCCGCGCACCGCGGTCGCGGGTGGGAGCGGCTGCCGCCTGCGCGGGAGCCGCGGGTGCGGCCGGCGCCGGAGCGGCAGGGGCTGCCGCCGGGGCCGGGGCCCCCGGCGCGGGAGCGAATGTCCGGGCCGATGCCGGCATCGGCGCCGCAGGCGCGGCCACCGGCGACGGCGCGTACCCCGCGGGCGCACCGGCCGGCGCGAACGACTGTGCCGGCGCGGGCGGAACGGGCGCGAAGCTCGTCGTCGGCGCGCCACCGGGCGTGAAGGACGCCGCGGCGGGCGCAGGCGTGAACGACGTCGTCGGCTGACCGGGGTTGTACGAGCCCGCGGGCGCGTACGCGCCCGGCGCCTGGGCGGCGCTCTCGCGCGCGGCGGCGACCGAGGCGGCCGTGCTCTGCGACGGGATCGGGGAGAAGCTCACGGCACCGGGCGGCGGTCCGGCGGGCGCGCCGGGCGCCTGGGGACCGTTGGGTCGGTACGGGGGCAGGGGCCGCGTCGGCTCTCCGGCCATCGGCTGCATCGGTTCGCTCACATCAGTGCCCTTCGTCCCTCGTGCGCACGCGGTCGCTCTCGGTGGGTGTATCGGCCCGCAGGCCAGGTGCCTTGAGGTCGGTGGATGCTCGGGAATGTCCGAGCTGGGTGTCGGGAAGGATCAGGCGACGACGCGCAGGATCTCCTCGATCGACGTCTGGCCGAGGGCGACCTTGTGCCAGCCGTCGTCGCGCAGCGGGACCATGCCGCCGCGCAACGCCGCCGAGCCGATGTCCGCGCTCGACGCGTGCGCCACGGCCATGCGCTCGATCTCCTCGGTGACGGGCATGACCTCGTGCAGGGCAAGGCGGCCGCGGTAGCCGGTCTTCGAGCAGGTCACGCAGCCACCGGGCCGGTAGAGCTCGGGGATCTGCTCCCCCGGCACCCACGGGAACCGCGCGGCGACCATCTCCTGCTCCGTCGGCTGGTACGGCACCTTGCACTTGCTGCACAGGCGCCGGGCCAGACGCTGGGCGACCACGCAGTCCAGGGCCGAGCCGACGAGGAACGGCTCGATGCCCATCTCCGTCAGACGCGTGACGGCCGACGGCGCGTCGTTGGTGTGCAGCGTCGAGAGCACGAGGTGACCGGTGAGGGCCGCCTCGATGGCGATCTGGGCCGTCTCGTGGTCACGGATCTCGCCGAGCAGGACGACGTCGGGGTCGGACCGCAGGATCGAGCGCAGCGCCGAGGCGAACGTCAGACCGGCCTTCGGGTTGACCTGCACCTGGTTGATGCCGGGCAGGCGGTACTCGACCGGGTCCTCGACCGTGATGACGTTGATCTCGGGCTTGGAGACGGCGTTCAGCGTCGCGTACAGCGTCGTCGACTTGCCGGAACCGGTCGGGCCCGTGACCAGGATCATCCCGTAGGGCTTGGTGTATGCGGACCTGTACATGTCGTAGTTGTGCTCGAGGAACGACAGGTCGCGAAGGTCCAGGCTCGCCGTGGAGTTGTCGAGGATTCGCATGACGATCTTCTCGCCCCACACCGTGGGCAGCGTCGCCACGCGCAGGTCGATCTTGCGTCCGTTGTGCATGACGGACATGCGACCATCCTGCGGCTTGCGACGCTCGGCGATGTCGATGTCGCTCATGATCTTCACGCGGCTGATGACACCGCCGGTGATCTGCTTGGGCGCGCGCTGCGTCTCGTGCAGCACGCCGTCGATGCGGTACCGCACCCGCAGGTCGTGCTCGGACGGCTCGATGTGGATGTCGGACGCTCGGTCGGTGATGGCCTGTGTGACCAGCAGGTTGACGAAGCGCACGATGGGCGCGTCGTCGTCGCCCAGCTCGGCCATCTTCGACAGGTCGGCCTCGACCTCGACCTCGGCCTCCTCGAACGCCGACGACAGGTTCTCCATCTCGCCATCGGCGCGCACGAACCGGTCGATGGCGCGCAGCAGGTTGTCGTGCGTCGCAATGACCGAGATGACCTGGCGCCCGGACGCGGAGCGCACGTCGTCGACGGCGACGACGTTGCCGGGGTCGGACGTCGCGAGCACGAGCGACCCGCCCTCGAGCGCGATGGGCAGGACCGTGTACTTGCGGCACAGCGCGCCGGCGACCATGGAGACGGCCATCCGGTCCACCGGGTACTCGTCCAGGTCGACGTACTGCATGCCCACCTGGGCGGCCAGCGCCTGCACCAGCTGCCCCTCGGACAGCACGCCGATCTCGACGAGCGTGCGCCCCAGGGACGCGCCGGACGCCATCGTCTCGTCGAGCGCGGCCAGCAGCTGCGCCTCCGAGACGAGGCCCTCCTCGAGCAGGATCTCTCCCAGCTGCTTCACGCGGCGCCTCCCGGTTCAGGGGTGCGCAGGGCGCGCACCACCTGCTCGGGTCATCGGCAGACGACCGCGCGCACCTGAGCGGTTCAGGCGGATTCGGCCAGCCGGGCCTGCAGCGCCGCGTCCATCGCGTCGACGGGCGCCGGGTGGCCCGTCATGAGGCGCACCTGCTCGGCGGCCTGGTGCAGCAGCATGCGCTCCCCGCCCACGGCCACTCCCCCGGCGTCGACCCACGCGGAGTGCAGCGCGGTGGGGCGCGGTTCGTAGGCGACGTCCAGCAGGACGCCGCGCACGGGCCCGACGAGCGCCTCCGCGATCGGGTCCGCTGCGTGGTGCGGGAGAGTGGAGACGACGACGTCCGCCCGTGGCAGGTCGGCCGCGGCGCCGTCGAGCGCACGGAAGGTGGGTGACACGCCCATGCGGTGCGCGACGCGCATCAGGCCGCCGGCGCGCTGCATCGAGCGGACGTAGACGACGGGCGACGGGCAGCCCAGCTCGGCCAGCGCCGCCAGGGTGGACGCGGCCGTCGCGCCGGCGCCCAGGACCGCGGCCGACGACACCGTCGTGGTCAGCCCTTCGCGCAGCGCGTTGACCAGGCCGTAGACGTCCGTGTTGGCGCCGACGCGCGACGAGCCCGTGAAGAGGACCGTGTTGACCGCACCCACCACCTCGGCCAGCGGCTCGACGTGGTCCAGCAGCGGCAGCACCACCTGCTTGTGGGGCATGGTCAGCGACAGGCCCGCCCACTCGGGTCCCAGGCCCGCGACGAACGCCGCGAGGTCGTCGGCCTCGACGTCGATCGCGTCGTACGACCAGTCGTCGAGCCCGAGCGTCGCGTACGCGGCGCGGTGGAGCGTGGGCGACAGCGAGTGCGCCACCGGGTGGCCGAGGACGGCCGCCCGACGAGGAGCCGGCGTCATCCCTTGTCGTGCTCCTTCACCCAGGCATCGGCCTTGTCACCTGCCGCAATGTGGTCGTCCAAGTTGTCCGAGAACACGGTCTCGCCCGTCTCCGGGTTCACCGTCTGCCAGTAGATCCAGTCGCCGTCGGCGGGGTTGAGGACCGCCTTGATCGAGGCTTCGCCGGGCGAGGCGATCGGCGTCGGCGGCAGCCCCATCTTGATGTAGATGTTGTACGGGTTGCTGGGGTCCTCGGTGTCCGCGCGGGTGAGCTTGGTCCCGTTGATCCCCAGGCCGTAGGCGACCGCTGCGTCGATCTGCAGCGGCATCCCCCGGGCGAAACGGTTGTCGATCGCACGTGCCATCTTCGGCCGGTCCTCGTCGCGCTTGGCCTCACGCTCGATGAGCGACGCCTCGTTCAGGGTCTTCTCCCAGTCGTCCTTGGCGACCTTGTTCTTCTCCAGCACCTTGACGGTCTGCGCCGTCATGAGCTTGAGCACGTCCGTGGCCGACGAGTCCGGCTCCACGTCGTACGTCGCGGGAAACAGCCAGCCCTCGAGCTTGCCGTCGGCCTGCTTGGGCAGGCCGATCGCGTCGGAGTCCTTGGCGGCCTTCTTGAGGTCGGCGACGGGGATGAGCGTCTTCTCGCTGATCTTGTCCAGGATCTGGTCGGCCGTCAGGCCCTCGGCGATGGTCACGCGGAACGACTCGCGGCTGGCGGGGTTGAGCAGCGCCTGCACGGCGTCGGACGCCTTCATCTCCTGCAGCAGGCGGTACGTGCCGGGCTGGATCTTGGCGGCGTCGGGGTTGTCGGCGAAGGCCGTCGCGAACGCCTTGGAGGTCGCGACGACGCCGGCGTCCTGCAGCGCTGCGCCCATGTCGGCACCGGTGTCGCCGGCGGCGATCGTCACGGACGCCGAGCCGAACCCGGGACCCTGGTAGTCGTCGACCGCCTGGGTCGAGCTGCCCTTGTCGTCGAACATGCCGCCCAGCAGGGAGTAGACGACGTAGCCGGCACCGATCACCATCGCGAGGGCGACGACGACGATCACGATGCTGCGACGACGGCGCTGCTTGCGCTCGCGCGCGGCGCGCTGGCGCCCTCGACTACGAGCCCGGCGTCCTTCAGGCGAAGCGGGGTCGCCACCGAAGAGGTCGGTGCTCTCGCCGCCGCTCTCCACAGGTGCCCACCACTCGGTCTGGTTGCTCACGCGCGTGTCACTCCACCGTCGTCCCGGGACCTGCAGCCCCCGACGCGTCGTCTTCCCCCGCGGCGCGCTCCACGGCGACCGGTTCTCCCGGACGTCGCCCCGTCGCGCGCTCTGCGTCCAACGCGTACTGCAGGATGACCACCGCGGCCGCCTGATCGACGACCTGCCGGTGGCGGCGACCGGATCGGCCGGACGCCTGCAGCGCTTGATGGGCGGTCACCGTGCTCATCCGCTCATCGACCAGTCGCACCGGAATAGGTGCTACTGCCTGCGCCAACCCCACAGCGTACGCGCGTGCGGCCTCGGAGGAAGCACCTTCGGCCCCTGAAAGGTGACGAGGGAGCCCGACGTACACACACCCTGCACGTCGCTCACCTGCTTCTCGCACGATTTCCGCGACGTCTTTGGACAGGTGTCCAGCAGCCGGACGTCGGTTGTCTCTCGGGAGTGTCGCGACCGGGGTCGCGATCAGCCCGTCGGGGTCGCTGGCCGCGAGGCCCACGCGGACCGAGCCGACGTCCACCGCCAGCCGCGGTCCGCGCGGGATGCCCTCCACGATCAGCCGCGCACCACGTCGACGACCGCGGTGAGCGCCTCGGCGAGCTTGGCCGGGTCGGTCCCGCCGCCCTGGGCCAGGTCGTCCTTGCCGCCACCGCCGCCGCCGAGCACACCCGACGCCAGGCGCACCAGGGCGCCGGCACGGACGCCTGCCTCCCGGGCCGCGGCGTTGGTCGCGACGACGACGACGGGGCGACCCTTGGCCGCACCGCCGACGGCGACCACGGCCGGCGCCGACTCGCCCAGGCGGGAGCGGATGTCCAGTACCAGGGTGCGCACGTCGTCGGCGGAGACCTCTCCGGCGTCGTGCGTCACGACGCGGGTGCCGTCGACGTCCACCGCACCGGCAGCGAGCGACCCGGCGGCCGCCAACACCTGCGCCTGGCGCAGCCCGGCCAGCTCCTTCTCGGACTCCTTGAGCCGCGACAGCAGCGACGAGACCCGCTCGGCGAGCTCGTCGGGCCGCGCCCCGAGCAGACCGGAGATCTGCCCGACGAGCGCACGCTCCTTGGCCTGGTAGCCGTACGCACCGGCGCCGACGAGCGCGTCGACGCGCCGCACGCCCGAGCCGATGGCCGACTCCGACAGCAGCGTGACGAGACCGAGCTCGCCGGACCGCTTCACGTGCGTGCCGGCGCACAGCTCGAGCGACCAGTCGCCGCCGATCGAGACGACGCGCACCTCGTTGCCGTACTTCTCGCCGAACAGCGCCATGGCGCCCTTGGCGCGTGCCTCGTCGATGTTCATGGTCTGGTCGGTGACCTCGAGGTCGTCCTGCAGACGCTCGTTCACACGCGCCTCGATCTCCGCGACCGTGTCCGCCGGCGTGGCCGACGGCGAGCGGAAGTCGAACCGCAGGCGGCTGGGCGCGTTGAGCGACCCGGCCTGCGTCGCGGTCTCACCGATCGACTCGTGCAGCGCCTTGTGCACCAGGTGCGTGGCCGTGTGCGAGCGCGCGATCGCCTGGCGGCGCGCCGTGTCGATGGACGCCGTGCCCGGGTCCCCGAGCGCGATCGTGCCGTCCACCAGGCGGCCGTGGTGCACGGACAGGCCCTTGACCGGCGCCTGCACGTCGTCGACCTCGATGCGCGCGCCGTTGTCGAGCACGATCGTGCCGGTGTCGGCCTGCTGGCCGCCGCCCTCGGCGTAGAACGGCGTGACGTCCAGGATGACCTCGACGTCCGCCGGTGCTGTCGCGGCCGGCGCGGGGACGCCGTCGACGAGCAGGCCGACGACCTTCGACGAAGCCTGCGCGTCGGTGTACCCGACGAACTGCACGGCCTTGCCCGTGTCCGCGCTCAGCTCCTTGTGCAGGTCCTGGTACGCCCCCGTGTCCGCGCGGCCTGCGCGCTTCGACATGGCGTCCGCGCGCGCCCGCTCGCGCTGCGCCTGCATGAGCGTGCGGAACGCCTCACGGTCGACGTCGACGCCCTGCTCGGCCGCCATCTCGAGCGTCAGGTCGATCGGGAAGCCGTAGGTGTCGTGCAGCTGGAACGCGTCGGCGCCCGAGAGCACCTTCGAGCCCGTCTTCGCCGAGGCGACGGCGGTGTCGAGGATCGTCGTGCCCGCCACGAGCGTGCGGCGGAACGCGTCCTCCTCCGCGTACGCGACCTGGCTGATGCGCTCGAAGTTCTGCGCCAGCTCCGGGTACGACGGGCTCATCGCGTCCCGGCTGATGGGCAGCAGCGTCGGCAGCGCGTGGCCCTCGACGCCCAGCAGGCGCATGGCGCGGATGGAACGACGCAGCAGGCGGCGCAGCACGTACCCGCGGCCCTCGTTGGACGGCGTCACGCCGTCGCCCATGAGCATGAGCGCGCTGCGCACGTGGTCGGCGACCACGCGCATGCGCACGTCGTCGTCGTGGTCGTCCCCGTACCGACGTCCGGACAACGCCTGCGCGCCCTCGATCACCGGGAAGATCTCGTCGATCTCGTACATGTTGTTGACGCCCTGCAGCAGGAACGCGACGCGCTCCAGGCCCATGCCGGTGTCGATGTTGCGCTGCTTGAGCGGCCCGACGACGTGGAAGTTCTCCTTGCTGCGCACGTCGTCCAGCGCGTACTGCATGAAGACGAGGTTCCAGATCTCGACGTACCGGTCCTCGTCGGCGACCGGGCCGCCCTCGATCCCGAACTCCGGGCCGCGGTCGTAGTAGATCTCCGAGCAGGGGCCGCCGGGGCCCGCGCTGCCCGTGTGCCAGTAGTTGTCCTTCTTGCCGCGGCGCTGGATGCGCTCCGACGGCAGGCCGGCGATCTGCATCCACAGGTCCCGCGCCTCGTCGTCGTCCTCGTAGACCGTGACCCAGATGCGGTCGGGGTCGAACCCGTAGCCGCCCTCGTCCTGGGACCGCGTGATCAAGGTCCAGGCGTGCGTGATGGCGCCTTCCTTGAAGTAGTCGCCGAACGAGAAGTTGCCGTTCATCTGGAAGAACGTGCCGTGCCGGGTGGTCTTGCCGACCTCCTCGATGTCGAGGGTGCGCACGCACTTCTGCACGCTGGTGGCGCGCTTCCACGGCGGGGTCTGCTCCCCCAGCATGTACGGGATGAACGGCACCATGCCGGCGATCACGAACAGCGTGGAGGGGTCGGGCGAGATCAGCGGGGCCGACGGCACCACGGTGTGGCCCTGACCCTCGAAGTAGTCGAGCCAACGCTGGCGGATCTCGGCGGTACGCATGGTGTCCTTCTTGTTCTGTGCTGGTCTGTGCGGCGGGCGGGGCCTAGAAGAACGCGGCGTCGCCGTCGTCGTCCGGGTCCTCGGTGGGTCCGGCCCAGTGAGCCGGGATGTGGGTCTTGGGGACCTTGGCGTCGGGCCGGAAGCGCCGACGAAGGTCGTCCAGGTTCTCGTCGCGCGACGCCCGCAGGTCGTCGACGTCAGCGTCGCCCACCAGGTCGTGCATGAGCTCGCGCGTGCGCTCGGCGACGCCCGCCGCGAACTCCGCCCGCGCGGTGTTCCAGCCGCGGGTCAGCCGCGTGGCGCCGTCGACGACCTCCGTGGTCCCGGCCGGCAGGTACTCGGCGGCCCACGAGCGGCCCTTGCGGATCACGACGACCGTGACGGCCACGCCGACGCCCACCCAGAAGAGGCGGCGCATCAGCGGCCCTTGCGCGCGCCCGCGGCGAACCCGCCGAACGCCCGCCGCACGCCGTAGCTGAACGCCGCGACGCGCACCATCGGCTGGCCGAGCGTCGCCGAGAAGAGGGCCGTCAGCGCTGAGACGTTCTGGGACACCTGGGCGGCGGCCGTCGTCACGGTGTCGATGTTCTCGAGCTGCACGTTGCCTGACGCGACCAGCGCGGCGGTCTCGTCGAGCACGGGCACCGTGTGGTCGGTGAGCTCCTTGACGGATGTCGTCGCCTCGTCGAAGACCTTGCCCAGCTTGAGCAGCGGGATCGCGAGCAGGCCGACGAGCAGCACGAACGCGACCGCGGCGATCATGCCCGCGATGTCACCCACCATGTTTCCGACCTCCTGCTGCTGCAACCTCGACACGACCCCAACGGTCCGCGGAAACCCTACCTGTACCGGCACCCCGCACCGGCCCCGAAAAGCCGAGAACCCCGCCGGCGCCGGGCGCGGACGGGGTTCTCGGTGAGGCGTGGATCAGCGGGCGTAGTACTCGACGACCAGCTGGACCTCGCACGTCACGGGGACCTCGGCGCGCTTGGGGGCGCGGACCAGGATCGCCGACAGCTTCTCGAGCTGCACGTCCAGGTAGCCCGGGACGGCGGGGAGCACGTCGCGGTGCGCGCCGGCGGCGGCGACCTGGAACGGCGTCGTGGCCTGGCTCTTGGGCTTGACCTGCAGGGTCTGACCCGGCTTCACGCGGAAGGACGGGCGGTCGACGATCTTGCCGTCCACCAGGATGTGACGGTGCGTCACGGCCTGGCGGGCCTGCAGGATGGTGCGGGCGAAGCCCGAGCGCAGCACGAGCGCGTCGAGGCGGACCTCGAGGTTCTCGACGAGCGCCTCACCGGTCAGGCCCGGGGCCTTGCGGGCGTCCTCGTACGCACGGGCGAGCTGCTTCTCGCGCAGCGCGTACTGGGCGCGCAGACGCTGCTTCTCGCGCAGACGGACCGCGTAGTCCGACTCGGTGCGGCGACGGGCGCGGCCGTGCTCACCGGGCGGGTAGGGGCGCTTCTCGAAGTGCTTGACGGCCTTGGGCGTCAGGGCCAGGCCGAGGGCGCGGCTCAGGCGAACCTGGCGGCGCGAACGGGTCACACTGCTCACAGTGATACTTCCTGTCGTTTGATGACGTCACACCCTGCTCCGGCGATTCCGGTGCGGGCGTGGGGCCGACCATTCGTTGCGCGCGGTGCGCGCTGGCTAGGGCCCCAGGTGGCCGTCCGGACGAGGTGCGTGAGCACGCTGACGCCGGGCGACCTGGACACTCTACCGTCTGGCGGCCCTGCGGCCGAATCCGTCGGTCAGTCTCCCGACAGCATGCCGCGGATGCGGTCGAGCCTTTCGGCGAGCTGGCGCTCGTAGCCGCGGTCGCTCGGCTCGTAGTACCGCGTCCCGACGAGGTCGTCGGGCAGGTACTGCTGCGCGGCTACCGCGTGCGGCTCGTCGTGCGCGTAGACGTACCCCTTGCCGTGGCCGATCTTGCCCGCACCGGCGTAGTGCGCGTCGCGCAGGTGCGGCGGGACGGAGCCGATGCGCCCCGCGCGCACGTCCGCCATCGCGGCGTTGATGCCGTTGTAGGAGCGGTTGGACTTGGGGGCCGTGGCGACATGGACGACGGCCTCGGCCAGGATGATCCGGCCCTCGGGCATGCCGATGAGCTGGACGGCCTGCGCCGCGGCGACGGCGGTCTGCAGCGCGCTCGGGTCCGCCATCCCGACGTCCTCGGCCGCGGCGATGACCACGCGCCTCGCGATGAAGCGCGGGTCCTCCCCCGCCGCGATCATGCGGGCCAGGTAGTGCAGCGCCGCGTCGACGTCCGAGCCGCGCATCGACTTGATGAACGCGCTGATGACGTCGTAGTGCTGGTCGCCGTCGCGGTCGTAGCGCACCGCGGCCACGTCGATGGCTCGCTCGACCGTGGGCAGGTCGACCTCGGGCGTGCTGCCCGGGTCGCCGCCGTCCTCGTCGGCCGCTGTCAGCGCCGCCCCCGCCGCCGCCTCGAGGATGGTCAGCGCCTTGCGGGCGTCCCCACCCGCGAGGCGCAGCAGGTGCTCGAGCGCGTCGTCGGCCAGCGTGACCGCGCCCCCGAGCCCGCGCTCGTCGTCGACCGCGCGCCGCACCAGCCGGCCCACGTCCTGCTCCGACAGCGGCTGCAGGGTCAGCAGGAGCGAGCGGGACAGCAGCGGCGAGTTCACGGAGAACGAGGGGTTCTCCGTGGTGGCCGCCACGAGGGTGACCCACCGGTTCTCGACGCTCGGCAGCAGCGCGTCCTGCTGCGACTTGGTGAACCGGTGGACCTCGTCGATGAACAGGACGGTCTCGGCCCCGTCGGTGGCCAGTGCTCGGCGCGCGTCGTCGATCACCGCGCGCACGTCCTTGACGCCCGCGGTCACGGCGGACAGCTCGACGAAGCGGCGCTCGGAGGCGGACGCGATCAGGTACGCGAGCGTCGTCTTGCCCGTGCCCGGCGGCCCCCACAGGATCACCGACGACGGCGCCGCGCGGCGCTGCCCGTCGCCCGCGGGCTCCACCAACCGGCGCAGCGGGGACCCCGACGCGAGCAGGTGACCCTGCCCCGCGACCTCGTCGACCGACCGCGGACGCATCCGCACCGCGAGCGGCGCGCCCGCACCGACCGCGGGTACGCCGGCGGCCGTCGAGGTCACCGCGTCGAACAGGTCCATGGCGTGCAGGGTACGTCCGCGCGCCCACACCTGTGCGCGGCGGTGTGCGCCGGACGCGGTTCACCTGCGACGATGACCGCGTGTTCGCACGTCTCGGCCGCACCGTCGCCCACCACGCCCGTCTCACCGTCATCGTCTGGCTGGTGCTGGCGGTGCTGGGCTACGCGGTGGCCGTCGTCGGCATCGGCGGGCAGGGGCTGTTCGACCGGCTCAGTGCCAGCGAGCCCGTGGCGCCGAGCTCGGAGAGCTCGCAGGGCCGCGCGATCCTCGCGCAGGCCGACGAGGCGGGTGCGTCGCTGACGCTCATCGTGTCCGACGTCGACCCCCAGGCGAAGGGCATCGACGACGCCCTCGAGCCCGCCCGCACGGACCTCGCCGCGATCGACGGCGTGGCCTCGGTCGTCGACCCGTTCGCCCTGCCCGAGGGCGTCCAGGACCCGGCGGCGGCGCCGCTGCTCGCCAAGGACGGCGACGGGTTCCTCATGGTCGTCGAGCTGGAGCCAGCGCTGAGCGACTCCGCGGAGGACCACGCGCTGGCGCAGGTTCAGGCGCGGCTCGACCAGGTCCCGGCAGACCTGCACGACGTCGCGCCCGACGCGACGGGTGTCGTGGGGGGCACCACCCTGATCTTCTCGGCGATCACGGACCAGGTCGAGCAGGACCTGCGCACGGGCGAGGCGATCGCCCTGCCGATCGCGCTGCTGGTGATGGTCCTCGTGTTCGGTGGGTTCCTGGCGGCGTCCATGCCGATGGCGGGTGCGATCGCGTCGATCGCCGGCGGCCTGGCGGCGTTGCTGGGCCTGTCGTACGTCCTGGAGCTCGACTCGTCGGTCGTCAACGTCGTCACCGTGCTGGGCCTCGGCCTGTCGATCGACTACGGCCTGCTCATCGTGTCGCGGTTCCGTGAGGAGCTGCACCGGTTGCTCGACCAGGACGAGGGCCGTGCGGCCCGTCGTCGTCGCGGGGACGGCCCCGTCGTGACTGCCGTCGAACGGACCATGGCGACCGCGGGACGCACCGTGGCCTTCTCCGCGGTCACCGTCGCGATCTCGATCGCCAGCCTCCTGGTCTTCAGCCCCGCGATCCTGCGGGCCGTCGGCGCGGCGGGTGTCGCCGTCATCGTCGTCGCGGTCGCCACCGCCCTCACGCTCGTCCCCGCGCTGCTGACGATGACCGGGCGACGCCTCGCGCGACCCGGACTGCTCTCCCGCATACCCTTCCTGCGGGGCGTGCTCGGGCGCACCGCCGACGTCGAGACCGACGAGGGCGTGTTCTCGCGCCTCGCCGGGCGCGTGCAGCGCCACCCGTGGTGGGTCATGGGCGGCTGCGTGGTCCTGCTCGGCGTCCTCGCGCTCCCCCTCGGCCACATCGAGCTGCGCAACTCCACGACGCAGCTGCTGCCCGCCGGCAGCACGCAGCGTGAGTTCGTCGACACCCTCGCGGCCCAGTACCCGTCCTCGACGTCACCGGGGATCACCGTGGTCGCCGAGACGACGCTCGAGGACGCGGCTACCTGGTCGCAGCAGATCGAGGCCCTCGACGACGTCGCGTCCGTCGACGCGCCCACCGCGGTCGGCTCGTACGTCGCGATCGGCGTGCGCCCCGACACCACCGACGCGGGCGACGCCACCGCGCGGGCCGTCGTGCACGAGATCCGCGCCCTGGACCCCGGCTTCCCGACGTGGGTGACGGGCCAGGCGGCCGCGCAGATCGACTTCGTC
>Ga0160439_1000264_pt1 | contig 32274 bp, 37 predicted proteins | sample HID1975M_E0MG_FD_108201 | JGI IMG/M metagenome (GOLD analysis project Ga0160439, IMG submission 108201) | Enriched soil microbial communities from UW Madison campus, WI, USA - HID1975M_E0 MG | ecosystem: Environmental > Terrestrial > Soil > Unclassified | place: USA: Madison, Wisconsin... | reverse complement strand
TCCAGGTGCGCGTCGTCGGTCCCGACGAGCGCGATGCGGCGGCCGTCGACCTCCAGGACGTCGCGGCGGTTGGTCAGGTCGACCCAGCCGGCCGACGTCATGCGCGACACCAGCTCGCGCCAGGGCAGCTCCCGGTGCGTGGCGTGCGTCCCGCGACGAGCGTCGGGCAGCAGGTACCGCGCGGGGTTCTTGGGCACCGGCGCGATGTAGTCGTTCGAACCCAGCACGAACGCGCCCGGGCGCTCCAGGTGCGGCTCCAGCGCGTGCAGGAGGGGGCGCATGGACTCGGCGTGCGACCAGTTGTCACCGGTGTCGACCACCAGGTGCGGGTCCAGCGACGCCAGGTCCCGCACCCAGTCGACCTTGCGGTGCTGGTCCGGCATCAGGTGCAGGTCCGACAGGTGCAGGATCCGCAGGTCGGCCTGCCCGGCGGGCAGCACCGGGACCGTGACCTCCCGCAGGGCGTACCAGCGGACCTCGACCAGGCTCGCCCAGGCAAGCGCGCCGACGCCGGCCAGGGCGAGCCCACCCACAACGGCACCCGTCCGCGCGGCGGTGGTGCGGGCGGTGTCAGAGCTCGTCATCAGCGGCCGCGGCCGCCGTTCCCGTTGCCGTTGTTGTTGCCGTCGTTGTTCTGACCGTTGCCGTTCTGACCGTCGTTGTTCTGGTCGTCCTGGTTCTGGTCGCCGTTGTTCTGGTCCTGGTTCTCCGGCGGCTTGACCTGCGAGCCGTCGGAGATCTGCAGGGCGATGTACGTTCCCTTGGGCGCCGAGCCCGACGGGCTCTGCGTGGCCACGGTTCCGGCGGGCTTGTCGGAGGCGACCGGAGTCGTGTCGACGTTCACCTTGAACCCGGCACCCTCGAGGATCGCCTTGGCGTCACCCGCCGAACGGCCGATCACGTTCGGGACGTAGACCTTCTTGCCGTAGATCTGGTCGCTGTCCGCCTTCTCGAATCCGGGGTCGTCGACACCCTTCATGATCGAGTCCATGGTCTTGCGCCATGTCAGGCCGGCGATCGAGGCACCGTACATGTATGGGATGTAGTTGCCGTTGACCGTGACGCCCTGCGCCCGCGTCCCGGCCGTCTTCGGGTCTCCGACCCAGACGGCCGCCGCGCGCTCGGGCGTGTAGCCGAGGAACCACGTGCTCTCGTTGTGCGACGTGGTTCCGGTCTTGCCCGCCGCCGTGTAGCTGGGCTTGCCCGTGATCTTGGCCGAGCCCTCGCCGACGGTCTTGGCGGTGCCCTCCCACACGTGGCTCAGGCCCTCGTTCATCGCGTTCGCGTACTTCTGCTCGATCTCGCGGTGGCAGTCGGCGCTCGGGACGGACTTCTTCTTGCCTGCGGCGTTCGTGATGCTGGTGATGGCGACCGGCTTGCAGTAGATGCCGCCCGACGAGAAGGTGGCGAAAGCTTCGGCCATGTTCAGGGGCGAGACAGGGTCAGACCCGATGATGTTGGGTGCGAAGACCGGGTAGTCCCTGTCGCCAGGGCCGCCCAGACGCACACCGAGGTCGTTCGCGCCCTTGAAAATGTTGCAAAGGTTGAGCTTGGTGCCCATCGCGATGTAGGCCGAGTTCACCGAGTTCTGGGTCGCCTTCTGCACGGACATGACACCGCCGCTTCCCTCGGCGTTGCCGAACTTGTACGTGCCGGTGCCCAGGTTCGTGCAGGGCGCGTTGAACGTCGTCAGCGGGTACTCGAACTTGCGCCCGTCGATCGACTCGTTCAGGCTGTGACCCTCGCGGAGCCACTCGAGCAGCGTGAACGGTTTGAAGGTCGAGCCCGGCGAGAAGCCGCTGGAGCCCCCGTACTCGTAGGGAGTGTTCCAGTTCAGCGACGTCTGCTTGCTGGTGGTCTTGCTGGTGTCGTTGAACGTGCGGTTCTGAGCCATCGCGGTGATGTTCCCGGTGCCGGGTTCGACGACGACGATCGACGAACCCAAGTAGGCCGTGGTCGACTTGCCGTACTTGTCCTTCACCTTGTACTTCTTCGTGGGCAGGTTCTTCTTAACCTGCTTGTCCGCGGCCTTCTGCTCCTTGGCGACCAAGGTGGTCGTGATCGTCAGACCGCCGCGCTTGAGAGCGGCGATCCGGTCGGCCTTCGTCTTGCCGAGCGACGTGGCGTCATTCTCGAGAACCTTGGTGACGTAGTCGCAGAAGAAGCCCGAGCCGGCGACGGCGGACGCGGAAGCCATGCAGCCGCGCGTCGACTCCTTGACCTTGAGGGTGTCCTTGAGCGGGGTCGCGATGCCCTTGTCGTACTCGGCCTTGGTGATGTAGCCCTGCTGCTCCATGAGCTTGAGGACGGTGTCACGGCGGTCCTGCGAGTCCTTGGGGTTACGCGTCGGGTCCCACGCGGTCGGGGATCGCGTGATGCCGGCGATCGTCGCGGCCTGCAGGTAGTTGAGCTTCTTGGCCGACGTGCTGAAGTACTTCTGCGCGGCCGTCTCGACGCCGTAGAGGTTCACGCCGAACTGCGCGATGTTGAGGTACTTCTCGAGGATCTCCTCCTTGGACCACTTCTGCTCCAGGGAGATCGCCAGCTTCGCCTCGCGCAGCTTGCGGGCGTAGCCGTCGGTCCCCTCGTCGCCGCGGGCGTCGAGGAGCGCCTTCTTGCGCTCGGCCTCGGTCGGCTTGTTGAGGGCCTGCTCGATCAGCACGTTCTTGATGTACTGCTGCGTGAGGGTCGAGGCGCCCTGCTTGGAGTCGCTCAGCGCGCCCTTGAGGGCCGCACGCAGCATGCCCGTCGGGTCGATGCCCGCGTGCTCGTAGAAGCGCTTGTCCTCGGTCGCGATCACCGCGTCCTGCATGATGGGCGCGATGTCGTCGAGGGAGACGACCTCACGGTCCTCGTCGTAGAACGTCGCCAGCACCGTCTTGCCGTCGGCCGCCAGGATCGTCGACTTCTGCGGCAGCGTGCTCTCGGCCAGCTCCGTCGGCAGCTCGTCGAACGTCTCCGTCGTCATGTTGGTGACGCCCTTGGCGACGGCCGCACCCGGCAGGATCAGGCCCGCCGCGAGCACGCCACCGACCACGGCGACCAGGACGAAGGACAGCAGGAGGGCCAACGCCTGACCGGCGTTGACCTTGCGTCCACGGGAGCGTGCAGGGTTCGGCATGCCGTCAGGTTAGTCGGGGGTGCTGTGCCGTCTCCCAGGTTTCGCCCGACGAACATCGACCTCCACCGGACCTGCACACCCTCGTCGGCTCTCTCCCCCAGGTCCAGCAGACGAAATGACCCGAACGGGGTCTAGCCATGGTCAACGTCCGACCAATACCTTCCTCGTGCAGCACGTCACGAGGAAGGCCGTGCGGCCACGTCGCACCGGTGTTCCGGGGCAGGGGGAGAGGAAGTCGGCATGGTCGACGGACAGTTCGACGGTCACTGGACGGCCGAGGCCGCGTGCGGCAAGGGGGCGATCAACCCCGAGGCCTTGTTCGTCGAGGGCAACGCGCAGCGGGAGGCCCGGGCCGTGTGCCTGACGTGCCCCGTGCGCCTCGAGTGCCTGGCCGACGCGCTCGACAACAAGATGGACTTCGGTGTGTGGGGCGGCATGACCGAGCGGGAGCGGCGGGCGCTGCTGCGTCGTCGGCCCGAGGTGCGGTCGTGGCGCTCCGAGCTGGTGACGCAGGGTTCACCGGCACTCGTGACCACCTGAGCGGACCGGCCGGAGCGGACCGGCGGCCCGCGGCACTAGGGTGACGCCATGGCACAGCAGCAGTGGGAGTACGCGACCATTCCGCTCATCATCCACGCCACCAAGGCGATCCTGGACCAGTGGGGCGCCGACGGCTGGGAGCTCGTCCAGGTGGTGCAGGGGCCCGACGCGGGCCTCGTCGCCTACCTCAAGCGCCCCAAGCAGGCCTGATGTCCGCGGCCGAGCGGCTCGCCGACCTCGGTCTGGAGCTGCCCGCGGTCGCCGCACCCGTCGCGGCGTACGTGCCGGCGGTGCGGACCGGCGTTCACGTCCACACCAGCGGTCAGCTGCCGTTCGTCGCGGGCTCGCTGGGGACCACGGGCAAGGTCGGCGTGGACGTCACGCCCGACGAGGCCCAGGCGCTGGCCCGCACCTGCGCCCTGAACGCCCTCGCGGCCGTCGCGGCGTTGATCGAGTCCGAGGGTGGACCGTCGGGCGCCGACGCGCTCGACCGGATCGTGCGCGTCGTCAAGGTCGTCGGCTTTGTCGCGAGCGACCCGTCTTTCACCGGTCAGCCCGGCGTGGTCAACGGCGCCAGCACGCTGCTGCACGACGTCCTGGGCGCGGCCGGCGTGCACGCCCGGTCGGCCGTCGGCGTCGCGGTTCTCCCGTTGGACTCCCCGGTCGAGGTCGAGATCGTCGTCGAGCTCGCCTCCTGAAACCACAACGTCCGAGCAAGTGGCCGTTATAGCGACCAGTTGCTCGGACGTCGTGGTTGACGTGGGTCAGCGGGCGCGGCGCTCCAGGCGGTCGACGTCCAGCAGGACGACGGCACGACCCTCGCGGCGCACCCAGCCGCGGGCGGCGAAGTCGGCCAGTGCCTTGTTGACGGTCTCGCGCGACGCGCCGACGAGCTGCGCGAGCTCCTCCTGCGTGAGGTCGTGAGCCACGCGGATGCCCTCGTCGACCGTCTCCCCGAACCGGGTGGACAGGTCGAGCAGCGCCTTGGCGACGCGGCCGGGGACGTCGGAGAACACCAGGTCCGCCAGCGCCTCGTTGGTGCGGCGAAGGCGGCGGGCCAGCGCCTGCAGCAGCTGCTGCGCGACGGCGGGCCGCTCCTGCAGCCAGCCGACGAGCTCGCTGTGCCCGAGCTCGAGGACCACGGCGTCGGCCACGACGCTCGCGGTGGCGGTGCGGGGGCCCGGGTCGAAGAGCGACAGCTCGCCGAACATCTCGCCCGGGCCGAGCACGGCGAGCAGGTTCTCGCGGCCGTCGCTGGACCGGCGGCCCAGCTTGATCTTGCCGTCGCGCACGACGTAGAGCCGGTCGCCCGGCTCGCCCTCGTGGAACAGCACGTCCCCGCGCGTCAGCTCGATCGGCTTCATCGTCGCGACGAGCAGGGTCGCGGCCTCCGGCTCGAGCCCGGCGAACAGCGGGGCGGCCAGCGCGATGTCGTCTGCCACGATGAACCTCACCTTCCCAGCCGTCCGCGCTCGCGTGACGGCGTCCTCACCGACCGCACGGGGCCGGTGGCCGGGGCGGTGCTCTGCCGGACTTCTCGCTGGTCAGCGGGACGTCCGAGGACCAGTCTGCCCCATGAGAGGCGTCAGCCGCGGCTCAGAGGCTGTGTCAGCCACGCGGCCGTGCCGGCGGGGTCGGTCGCCAGGCTGCCGATGAGGCGGTCGGTCGCCGCCTGGAGGGCCTCCTTGACGCCCGCCTCGTACCGGGCGAGCTGAGCGTCCAGCGCCCGCAGGTCGGTGAGCCTGTCCACGTGGGAGTCGCCCCCGAGGACCTCGCCGAGCTGACTCGGCCGCGGCACTTCGAGACCGACCTCCAGCGGCAGGTGGAACGCGATGCCCTCGCCCAGCGGCTGGGGCTGAGCGGCGGCCGCGACGGCCAGGTCCATGCGTGCCTTGACCAACCGACGCCACCAGCCCACTCGGGCCTGCTCGGCGCGCAGGGCACGACGGTCGAGACGCAGGTCGCGGACGTTGCGCGCGACGAGTGGACTCATGGAAGAAGCCTCCTGGGGTCTGCCTCCCGATTCGGACAGTTCCGGCGAGGTCTTGAGCCGGACCACCCGATGGCCTGCAGCATCACCCCTTGGGAGCAATGTGGGAGGCCGGACGTACGCTGCGTCTCGTGACAGTCGAGCCGGCGCCTGAGAGCGACCTCGCCCGGACGCGCCGCGCGCGCCGCATCGACCGCGCGCTCGCCGAGCGGTACCCGGACGCGCACTGCGAGCTCGACTTCCGCAACCCCTTCGAGCTGCTGGTCGCCACCGTCCTGTCCGCCCAGACCACGGACGTGCGCGTCAACCAGACCACTCCCGTGCTGTTCGCGCGCTATCCCGACGCGGCCGCGCTCGCCGCAGCGTCGCCCGACGAGCTCGAGGAGATCCTGCGGCCCACGGGCTTCTTCCGCGCCAAGGCCCGGTCGGTCACGGGGCTGTCCCGCGCGCTCGTCGAGGAGCACGGCGGCCAGGTGCCCGGTCGCCTCGAGGACCTGGTGAAGCTGCCCGGAGTCGGGCGCAAGACGGCCAACGTGGTGCTCGGCAACGCGTTCGGCGTGCCCGGCATCACCACGGACACGCACGTCATGCGGCTGTCGGCGCGGCTCGGCCTGACGACGAGCGACGACCCGCTCCTCGTCGAGAAGGACCTGTGCCACTTGCTGCCGCGCAAGGACTGGACGATGGCGTCGCACCGGCTGATCTTCCACGGGCGGCGCACGTGCTTCGCGCGGCGGCCGGCGTGCGGTGCGTGCCCGATCACCGCGCTGTGCCCGTCGGCGGGCATCGGCGAGCGCGACCCGGTCAAGGCCGCCGCGATGCTGAAGGGCTGAGCGTTCAGGCAGGGACCGGCGCGACGGTCGCCAGCCAGTCCAGCAGCAACGCGGTGACGCGCTCGGGGTCCTGCTCGGCGGGGAAGTGGCCGGCGTCCGGCAGCAGCTCGTAGCGGTACGTGCTGGCGACACGGGCCGCGGTGGCCGACGAGAGCGGTGCCCGGGCCGCCGAGCGCAGCCCGTCGAGGCCGCCGTGGATCTGCAGCGCCGGTCGGGGAGCCGCCTCCTCGAGCCCCGCGACGTACCGCCGCCCGTCCATCCGCGGCTGCGAACGCACCAACCAGCGCAGCTGCTGCAGCTGGGAGTGCCCGGCGAAGGGGATGCGGGCCGCGTCGTGATACGTCCGCCGGGCGTCGTCGGCGCACCAGGAGCCGCCGCCCCACTCGTCGAGCATCCGGTCGACCAGCGAACCCTCGACCATCGCGCGTTCGGGCGCGGACGGGAGCTGCAGGTAGGCGAGCAGCCGGGCCGCGCGGGGGCGGTACGCGTTGTGCGGGTGCGCGCGCAGGTCCAGCGGGTGCGGCGCGGCCAGCGCGGCGACGGCCGTCGTCACGTCGGGCTGCAGCGCGCCCATCGCCCACGCGATCTCGCCGCCCGTGCCCTGCCCGACGACGACCGCACCGCGCGAGCCCAGCGAACGGATGACGCCCGCGACGTCGTACGCGAGCGTCGGGACGTCGTACCCCTGCGGTGGCTTGTCCGAGCCGCCGCTGCCGCGCACGTCCAACGCCGCCACGCGGTAGCCGGCGTCGGCCAGCGCGGGGATCTGGTGCCGCCAGGCCCACCACAGCTGCGGGACGCCGTGGAGCAGCACCACGAGCGGCGCGTCGCGGTCGTCGGGACCGGCCACGGCTGCGTGGAAGCGGCCGCCGTTGGCGGCGACGAACCGGTGCTGCCAGGGCCCGTCGAACAACAACGTGGCGGAGTCGACCGTGCTCATCGAGTGTGAACCTACCGGTTCTCGGCGTCGCCGGCCGCCGTCAGCTCGCGATGAGTGCGGCGTGATGCCGGTCGCGCTGCCACAGCGCGAGCCCGCCGACGAGCGCCGCGGTGGCCGACGCGACCAGGACGGCCAGCACGATGTGCTCGTCGTGCGCGCTGCCGGAACCGAACGCCAGCTCGCCCACCAGCAGCGACACCGTGAACCCGATCCCGCCCAGCAGGCCGACCGCGAGGATGTCCACCCAGGTCAGACCGGGCGCCAGGGACGCCCGCGTGAATCCGGCGACGAGCAGCGTGGCGGCGAGGATGCCGATGGGCTTGCCGAGCACGAGGCCCAGCGCCGTGCCCTGTGCGACGGGGTCGTGGACCGTGTCGCTCAGCACGCCCGCCGAGAACGTGATGCCCGCGGCGAACACCGCGAACACGGGCACCGCGAAGCCGGCTGAGATGGGCCGCCACCGGTGCTCCATGCGCTCGGCGATCGAGTCGTCGGGCAGCTCGGGCAGTCTCAGCGCCTTCTGCGTGGCCTCGGGGGTCGCCGGCACGACGAGGCCGAGCAGGACGCCGGCGATCGTCGCGTGCACGCCGGACGCGTGCACGAACGCCCAGGCGGTCACGCCCAAGGGGACGAGGACCCACGGCGTCACCCAGCCGCGGCGGATGGTGAACCAGAACACGACGACGGTCGCCAGCCCAGCCAGCAGCGGACCGAACGAGACCTCGTCGGTGAAGAAGACCGCGATGACGATGATGGCGAGCAGGTCGTCGACCACGGCCAACGTGAGCAGGAACGCGCGCAGGGCGTTCGGGAGGCTGCGCCCGACGATGGCCAGCACGGAGACCGCGAACGCGATGTCGGTGGCCGTCGGCACCGCCCAGCCGCGCAGGTCGCCGCCGTCCTGCAGGTTGACCAGGGTGTAGATCACCGCGGGGGCGACCATGCCGCCGACCGCCGCGACGATCGGCACGATCGCCGTCGACAGGTTCCGGAGCTCGCCCGCGACGATCTCGCGCTTGAGCTCGAGCCCGATGACGAAGAAGAAGATCGCCAGGAGCCCGTCGCTGGCCCACGCCTCGACGCTCAGGTCGAGGTGCAGCGCGTGCGGCCCGATCACTGTCCCGGAGACCGAGTCGTACAGGTCGGGCAGCAGGTTGGCCCACAGCAGCGCGACCGCGGTGCCGACCAGCAGCAGGACGCCGCCCGTGCGCTCCTGGCGCAGCGTGTCGAGCAGGTTGCGCTCGCCGCCGGGCGTCAGCGCGGAGAACAGGCGGGTGATCGGACGGCGCACGTGGGCTCCCCTGGGCAGGCTGACGGGACTGCCGACCAGGCTTCCCGGCTCACCGGGTCACACCGTACCCGGCGGGCGCTCGAGCCGCGTCAGGCCTCTGCGGGCTCCGGCACGTCGCCACGAGCGTCCGCCGCGGCCCGGCGGTCCTTGGGCGGGTCGAACCGGTACCCGACGTTGCGGACCGTGCCGATGAGCTGCTCGTGCTCGGGACCGAGCTTGGCGCGCAGTCGTCGGACGTGGACGTCGACCGTCCGGGTGCCCCCGTAGTAGTCGTAGCCCCAGACCTCCTGGAGCAGCTGGGCACGCGTGAAGACGCGGCCCGGGTGCTGCACCAGGTACTTCAGGAGCTCGAACTCCTTGTAGGTCAGGTCGAGCGGCCGGCCGCGCAGGCGGGCTGTGTAGCCGCCCGCGTCGATCGTCAGCTCGCCGGAGCTGATCTCCTGCGGGGAGTCGTCGTACGACGACGTGGCCGCACGCTCCATCACGAGCCGGAACCGCGTCTCGACCTCCGCCGGGCCGGCCGACTCGAGCACGATGTCGTCGACGCCCCACTCGGCCGTGACGACCGTCAGCCCGCCCTCGGTCAGCACCAGGACCAACGGGACCGTCAGGCCGGTGGCGCGCAGCAACCGGCACGTGGTGCGGGCCGTGACGAGGTCCCGCCGCGCGTCGAGCACGACGATGTCCGCGTCGGGCGCGTCCACGAGGGCGGAGGGCTCGACGGGAAGGACCCGGATCCGGTGCGACAGCAGCCCGAGCGCGGGCAGCACCTGGGCCGAGCCACCGGGGACCGGGGTCAGCAGGAGCAGTTCTGCCACCTGGGAACCTCCACGCAGGGCGGTTGGGGGTCGTGCGAGTGGGCACACGGTACCGCTATGTAGCCGACACACGACGCCGCCATCCATTGCGTGCCGGTCATCCGGACGTCATCCGAATGTCATCTGCGACAATCGCTGGCGTGACTCGCTGCCGTCCCTCCCTGTCCGCGCGCGCCGTCAGTCCCTGTGGGCGCTCGTCGGTGGACGGGCGGTAGTCGCCGGTGCAGCTCGCTACCCGCGCGGTCGTCACGGCGGTCCTGGCCGCCCTCGTCGCCGTCGCCGGCTACGTCGGCGGCATGCCGGTCACGATCGCCTCCGCCCTGCTCGTCGTCGCGGTCGCCGTCGGCTGGCCCCCGCTCGCGGGGCTCCCGTTCCCCGTCGGTTCGTCCGTCGTGATCGGGCTCGGCGGCCTCGGGGCCGTCGTCGCCGTGCAGGCGACTCCCGACCAGCCCTACCTCCGCGACCTGCCGCTCGTGTTCGCGGGCTCGATCCTGCTGGCGTTCCTCAACGAGCTGGTCCGGCGCGACGGCCGGCCACGGCTCGTCGAGTCCGTCGCGGGCACGGTCACCGGGACCCTCGTCGCGGTCGCCGTCGCAGGGTGGGTCGCGATCGGGCGGACGCCCGGGGGAGAGCCTCTGGTCGTCGCGGGTGCCCTGGCGCTCGCGGTTGGTTCCGCTGTCGTCGCGCTCCCGCTCGCCGCATGGCTCGGTGCCGTGGTGACCACCGCGGCGGCAGCGGGTGCGGGGGCGGCCGCCACCGCCGCGCTGCCCGACGTCGACGTCGTCGCCGGCCTGCTCCTCGGTGCGGCCGTCGGCATCCTCGTCTCCACGCTGCACGTGCTCTTCGACCGGCTCCCCACGCTCGAACGGCGCCTGCCCGCCATCGCCGCCGTCTCCCTGCCCGTCACCGTGACCGGCATCCTCGTCTACGTCGTCGGGCGCGTGCTCGTCGGCTAGAGCTCGTCGGCTAGAATCCCGACGTGCCCCGTCTGGTTTTGGTCCTCGCCGTCCTGGCGGTCGCGACCCTGCTCGGACTCTGGTGGCGCTCCCGCAACGGGCGGTTCACGCCCGTCGAGCGCTCGGTCCTGGACCGCGCAGCGCGGCTCGACGTGGCGGGGCTCCCTGCCTCGTCGGGCACGACGTCGTCCGACTCCTCGGCGCCGCGGCCCTCGTCGTCTCACGCCACGTCGTCCGGACCGGCGGTCGCGAGCCGCGTCGACTCCCTCGTGACGCCCGACCAGCTCGGCGTCCCGCTCGGTGCGACGGCGACGTTCCTGCAGCTCTCCAGCGAGGTCTGCACCCCCTGCCGTCGCACCCACGCGGTCCTGACCGCGCTCGCGGACGAGCGTGACGGGGTGACCCACGTCGACCTCGACGTCGCCGAGCACCTGGACCTGGTGCGACAGTTCGACGTGCTGCGGACCCCCACCGTCCTGCTGCTCGACCCGGCCGGCGTCGTGGTCGGCCGCATGTCCGGCGCCACCAGCCGCGCCCAGGCGGTCGGAGCGCTGGACCACCTTCGAACCCCCGAGGAGAGCTCGTGACCGACACTCAGATCGACCCGCGCGGACCGCGGTTCGGAGCGGCGCTGACCGCGGTGCTGCTCGTCGTCGTGCTGCTGCTGGGGACCAGCACCGCTGCGGTGGTCGTGCTGGCCGTCGTGGCCGCGTCGTTCGCCCTCGGCGTCGCTCGAGGCGTCCAGGGGACCTGGCAGGCCGCCGTGTTCCGCGCGCTCGTCCGGCCGCGTCTCGCGGCCCCGACCGAGCTCGAGGACGCACGCCCGCCGCGGTTCGCCCAGCTCGTCGGCCTCGTGGTGACGGGCGCCGGCCTGGTGCTCGCCCTGTTCGGGTTGTCCGCGGCCGTCCCGGTGTCGGCTGCGATCGCCCTGGTTGCCGCGTTCCTCAATGCCGTGTTCGGCCTGTGCCTCGGCTGCGAGATGTACCTGCTGGGACTGCGCCTCCGCTCCCGCTCCGCCTGAGTGGCGACGCGAGAGCTGCTGCCACTCGGACGAAGCCACAGGAGAGGGATCTTCGTCAGAAGGGTGGCGGGTCGTCGGCGTCCGGGCGCGGTGGGACCGGGTGCGGGGGACCGACGTGCTGGAGCTGGGCCGGCGAGAGGTGGATCGGGATGGGGGACCGGGCGTAGGTGATGCCCGCCGGGCTGGTCCAGACCGCGTTGCCGGTGACCGGGTCGCGCCTCGCGTTCCACCGCTTGCGGGTCTTGAGCTGGTGATGGTGCTTGCACAGGGCTTGCAGGTTCTGCGCCGTGGTCTGATGCTCGGGCGGCCGGTCCGGATCGAACGGCTCCACGTGGTCGATCTCGCAGCGCGGGGCGGGTTGCTGGCAGCCCGGGAAGGCGCAAGTCACATCTCGGGCCAGCACCGTGCCCGACAGGTCCGCGCCCGGCCGGTACGTGACCCTCCCGCGCTCGACGAACGTGCCATCTGAAGGGTCCGTGAGGATGCGGCGCCAGGTGGCGTCCAGGGCGAGCTCGCGGGCCAGGTCGGCGGGGATCGGGCCGTACCCGGCGAGCTCGCCGGGCAGGTCGTCGAGACCGAGCAGCGTTCCGGCGCCGACCGTGACCTGCAGCGACGTGCGCTTGCCGTGCCGGGTCGGGACGGGTGTCCCGTCCGGCGTCCGCCCCGAGTCGAGGATGCCGTTGAACACCGCTGCGAAAGCATCAGCCCGACGTTGGTCGATCGTCCGGTCGTCGCGGACCCATCCCGCGCCGTCCGCGCCGGCCGTCCCGTCTGCGTCTGCTCCGCCGTTCGCCCACCCTGCGCTGTTGGGGCTGGCGACTCCGCACGAGCCGCCGACGTGGCCAGCGAGGGCATCGATCGCCGTGAAGGCCGCGACCGCGTCGGCCGCGGGCAGCAGGGCCGAGATCGACGCCATCGAGTCGTTGATCCACTTCAGCTCGACGGACCGTTCCCGACGAGCCCGCTTGGCGCGCTCCTTGCTGCTCGCAGGGTCGACCGTCAGCACCAGTCGGCGGATGTGGCGGACCAGCTGCGGAGCGGTCAGGCCCGCGCCGGCCTCGGCGGCCAGGGCGACGACCTCTGCCCGTGTGCCCGGGTCGTCCAGGACGGCAGTCCCCTCCAGGATCACGTCGACCTTGCGCGCGTCGAGGGTTCCGGCGCGCAGCGCGTCGCCGAGCAGCGGGTGCTCACCGATCCCGCCGGCACGTGAGGTGATGATCTGGGCGGAGCGGCCCGTCATCACCAGGGCGCACGCGAGCTCGTCGTCGACCCCGTCGCCCAGGCCCGTGTCGCGAGCGAGCATCTCCCCGACGGCCTGCGCCTGGAACGCCGTCGCGATCGCGATCACCTGAGCCCAGCCCGCAGCGACCTCGACGAGGTCGAACGCACTCAGGTCCGCGACCTCGAGCTGTGCGAGCCGACCGGCGATGTCCGACGCCGGAGCAGGCACCGGGAACGTCGGCAGCGCACGGTCCGGCCACTCGGGCATGAGCGCTGCCGGCCCGTTCGGAGCCTGGAGAGTGGTCCGCCGGGAGGCGGCGTCCGCGGTGCGTCGGCTCGACGTCACGAAGCCGCCAGGAGCATCCGTCATCGCCACGCACCCCCTCCACGTCGACATCTTGCCGAACCACCTCGACTCGAACAAGTGTACGAGCGTCCCGAGCGAAATGCCAGACTTGTCCAGATGGGGGACGGCGCCGGCGGTCCGGCCCGCGGGCGCGACGTGGGCGACCTCAGGAGGAGCGGCGTCAGTACACGAGCGCCTGGGCGTCGTCGGCCAGCGACTCCTCGACGAACACGGCGGCACCGGCGATGCGGACGCCCGGCAGCACGTCTTCGGGCGCAATGCCTCGTCGGGCGGCGCACTGCGTGCACACCGTGACCCGGCCGCCCTCCAGGACGACGTCCAGCAGGTCCGCGAGGGGCGTCGCAAACTCGAGCGTGAGCTCGGCAGCCCGCCCCGGCACCCCGAACCACGCGGCCTCGCCGGTGAGCCACAGCGACACGTCCGCACCCGCGGCGACGGCGGCCGCGGCGACGGTGAACGCCTGGTTGCAGGCCTCCGGTCGGTCGAGCCCGGACGTGGTCTTGATCACGAGTGCGCGCACCGGAACAGCGTAGGGGTGCGTCGTCGTTAGGATCGGTGCATGACTGGACTCGAGGTCTTCTTCATCGGCCTGCTCGTCGCGGCGACCCTGACCATCGGGTGGATCTCCTGCCTGGTCGTCTACAAGCTGCTCAAGGGCCAGCGCTGACCGCACCCGCGCGCTGAGCCTTCCGACCCGTGGAGGCACCCGCATGACGTTCGCCATTCCCGACGGCCTCGCGCCCGAGGTGTACCCGCTCGCGTGGCTCGTGGGCCGGTGGAGCGGCGAGGGCGTGGTCGGCTACCCGGGCATCGAGGAGACGGCCTTCACGCAGGAGGTCGAGTTCAGCCACGACGGCGGGCCGTACCTGGCCTACACGTCGACCATCCGTCTGGTCGTGGCACCCGACGACGCCGCCGCGATCGACTCCCCGCAGGACGAGGGCGACGGCCCGGTGTGGTCCACCGAGTCGGGGTACTGGCGGGTCCCGCCGGAGCGGCCCGACGGCCTGGACGAGGCGAAGTTCCCGGTCGAGGTGCTGCTCGCCGACCCGTCCGGCCACGTGTCGGTGCTCGTCGGCGAGGTCGGCAACGGCCGCATCGACCTGGCCAGCGACCTCATCGCCCGCGTCCCGTCCGGGGCCGACGTCAGCGCCAGCAAGCGCCTGTTCGGCCTGGTCCACGGCGACCTGATGTGGGCGCACGACATGGCCGCGTTCGGCAACCCGATGCAGTCGTACGCGTCGGCCAAGCTGGCCCGCGTCGAGGCGCAGGTCGACGAGTGACCGACACCGCTGCGGACACCCGCGCGCCCAGCCCGCTGCTGCGGCGCCGGGGTGCTGTCGGGGGTGTCGGGCCCGACGCGGGTGTCGCGTGGCACTACGGCGACCCGACGGCCGAGCAGCGCGCGCTGTCCCGCGGGGGAGCGGTCGTCGACCAGTCGCACCTGGGCGTCGTCACGGTCACCGGGCCCGACCGGCTGACCTGGCTGCACTCGATCACGTCCCAGGAGCTGACGGGCTTGGCGCCGCGGACGTCCACCGAGCTGTTGGTGCTCAGCCCGCAGGGGCACGTCGAGCACGCCGCCGGGGTCGTCGACGACGGCACGACCACCTGGCTGATCACCGAGACCGCCCCCGCGCTCGCGGCCTGGCTGGACCGGATGCGGTTCGCGCTGCGGGTCGAGGTGGCCGACGTGACCGAGCAGTGGGCCGCGATCGGCGAGCCGGTCGACGCGGAGGGGAGCGCCGACGAGAACGTGACGTGGCGGGATCCGTGGCCGACCGTGGCCCCCGGCGGCACGCGGTACGGACCGCCCGACGACGAGCACCCGGGCGCCGACCGTCCCTGGCGGCTCGTCCTGGTCCCGCGCGACGAGCTCGCCGAGCAGATCGCCGCGCGCGAGGCCACCGGCTGGCGGCTGGCCGGCACCTGGGCCAGCGAGGCGCTGCGCGTCGAGGCCTGGCGGCCTCGCGCCGGCCACGAGGTCGACCACCGCACCATCCCGCACGAGCTCGACTGGTTGCGCACCGCCGTCCACCTGCACAAGGGCTGCTATCGCGGCCAGGAGACGGTGGCCCGCGTGCACAACCTGGGCCGGCCGCCGCGCCGGCTCGTCATGCTGCACCTGGACGGGTCCGGGCACCTTCTGCCGGTCCCCGGCGCCGAGGTCCGTGAGGTCGTCGACGGCGAGCCCGGCCGGGCCGTCGGGCAGGTGACGAGCGTCGCGCGGCACCACGAGATCGGGCCCGTCGCGCTCGCCCTGGTCAAGCGCTCGCTCGCGGAGGACGCGCCGCTCGTCGTCGACGGCGAGGCAGACGTCGTCGCGGCCGCGCAGGAGACCATCGTCCCCGGCGAGGGCGTGACCGACGACCGGCCCACGGCGCGCGGCCCCCTGATGCGCGGGCTCGGCCAGCACCCCATGCTCGGACCGTGACCGACAGCTCCGCACGACTGACCGGACGCGACCTGCGCGTGCTCGGCGAGGCCCGCGTGAGCCAGGGCTGGGCCCGGGTCCAGGCGGCCTGGTTCCCGATCCTGCAGGCCGCGGTCGCCGGCGGTATCGCCTACGGGATCGCGCACTACGTCGTCGGGCACCCCATCCCGTTCTTCGCACCGGTCTGCGCGTGGATCGCGCTGGGCTTCTCGATGGACCGTTCCGTCCGCAAGGTCGCGGAGCTGGCCGTCGGTGTGGCCATCGGCGTGGGGCTGGGCGACTTCGTCGCGCACCTCATCGGCCACGGGTTGTGGCAGATCTCGCTGGTCCTGTTCGTCGCCGCCCTGCTGGCGCGCTTCGTCGACCGGGGCGTGATGCTCACGACCCAGGCGGGCGTCCAGTCGATCGTCATCGTCGCGCTCCCTGCCACCAGCGGCGGCCCGTTCGGTCGATGGGTCGACGCCGCGATCGGCGGTGTGATCGCCCTCGCCGTCGCGCTCCTGACCCCGAACGACCCGCGCCGCCACCCTCGTGACCTGGCCCGACGATGCGCCGCGGAGGCCGCCGGCGTGCTGCACCTGTTCGCGCGCGGGCTGTCCGAGCGGTCGCTCGACGACGTCGAGGACGCGCTGCGTCGGGCGCGGGCGACGCAGCCCCTGCTCGACGAGTGGAAGTCGGTGGCCACCAACGCGCACGAGCTGGCACGCGTCTCGCCGGCCGGTCGACGACACCGCGGCGAGCTGGCGGCCAGCGCGGACTCCGCGATCCTCATGGATCGTGCGGTCCGCAACACGCGCGTCTTCGTCCGGCGTGCGCTGGCGCTCCTGGAGGCCGAGGCCGTGCACGACGTCAGCGGCGTCGCCGCCCGCGTGGACGGGACGGCACGGGCGGTCGACGAGCTGGCCGCAGCATTCGGCGCCGGGCGCGACCCGCAGCGGGCGCGCGAGCTGCTCACGACGATGGCGCGCGGGCTGGACCCGTTCGTCGTCGAGCCCGACGACTGGCAGGTGCAGTCGCTGGTGCTGCTGCACCGCTCCCTCGTCGTCGACCTGCTCGAGGCCGCCGGCGCGTCACGGCGCGACGCGCGCGAACCGCTCCCGGAGATCTGACCGGGTCCCGGGTTCGGTACGGTCGACCGCATGGAGGTCGCCGTCAGCGCGTTGCGCGCAGAGCTCAAGGGCTGGATCGAGGCTGCCCGGTCCGGCCAGGACGTCGTCATCACCGAGCGCGGGATCCCCGTCGCGCGGTTGTCCGGCATCGAGTCGGCCGACCTGCTGACGCGCCTGGAGCGGGACGGGCTGCTCAGCTCGCCGTCCGGGGAGCGCGCACCGGCCGCGGGCGAGCAGGGACGGGTCACGCGACCCGTCTCGGGGCTCGTCCGCCGGTTGCGGCGCTGACGTGGCGATCGTCTACCTGGACACCAGCGCGCTGGTGAAGCTGTGCGTCGCCGAGCCGGGGTCCGACCTCGTCGCGGCGCTGTGGGACGGTGCCGACCTCGTCGCGACGTCCCGTCTGGCCGACGCCGAGGTGCGTGCGGTGCTCGCCGCGGGCGCGCGCTCCGGCGCGCTGGAGCCCGCACAGGCGCGCACCGCGATCGCGGCGTGGGAGCGGCTCTGGCCCGGGCTGCACGTGGTCGAGCTGCACGACGTCATCACCGCGTCCGCCGCGACGCTCGTCGGGACCCACCCCCTGCGTGCCGCCGACGCGCTGCACCTGGCGTCCGCGCTGGTCCTGCGCTCACCGGACCTGCTCGTCGCGGCGTGGGACAAGCACCTGGTCGCCGCCGCGCGGGCGGAGGGGCTGCGCGTCCTCCCGTGATGTCGGTGTTTTCTCGTAGGCTCACCCTGTGGTCGCCACCCTGCAGGTCCTCATCTTCTTCGCCTTCCTGCTCGCCATCTTCGTGCTGTCGGCTTGGGCGCTGATCGATCTGCTGCGCCGGCCCGCCTCGGCCTTCACGTCCGCGGGCAAGCTCACCAAGGGCAAGTGGGGGGCGATCCTGGGGGTCGCGACGGCGGTCTCCTTCGCCACCGTCCCGTTCCCCAACGGGGCGCCGGCCTTCCAGATGTTCTTCGCACTGCTCTGTGCCGTCGCCGCCGTGGTCTACCTCGTCGACGTCAAGCCCGCGGTCGCCCCGTACACCCGTCGGCGCCCACCGTCGTCCGGCCCCTACGGGGGTTGGTGAGCGGCGCGTGACCGACGTCGACACCGCCGCCGTCCCGCTCGCGCGGGTGGTGCGCGGGGACCTGGTCGAGTCCGTCCATCGCGGGCACCTGGTGGTGCTGGCGCCCGACGGTGGCGTCCGGCTGGCCCTCGGTGATCCGGATGTCGTCATCTGGGCGCGCTCGTCGCTCAAGCCGCTGCAGGCGGTGGGCATGCTGGAGTCCGGGCTCGACGAGGACGGCGAGCGCCTCGCGCTCGTCTGCGCCAGCCACAACGCGGAACCGGGCCATCTCGACGTCGTGGAGGCGATCCTCGCGTCGGCCGGCTTGGGCGTCGACGCGTTGCGCAACACACCTGACTGGCCGCTCGACGCGGATGCCGCGTTCGAGCGCCGGGCGACCGGGCACGGTCCCGAGCCGCTCACCCAGAACTGCTCCGGCAAGCACGCGGGCATGCTCGCGACGTGCGTCGCGGCCGGCTGGTCGACCGAGGACTACCTGCACCTGGAGCATCCGCTGCAGGTCGCGCTGGCGGGTGCCGTCGCGGAGCGCAGCGGGGTCGCGGTCGAGCACGTCACGGTCGACGGGTGCGGGGCGCCGCTGTTCTCGACGACGCTCGTCGGCCTGGCGCGGTCGTTCGACGGGCTGCGGTCCGACGCGCCCGGCTCCCGCGTCGCCGACGCGATGAGCGCGAACCCGTGGCACGTGGCCGGCACCGGCCGTGAGGCGACCCAGTTCATGGCGGCCGTGCCGGGTCTCGTCGCGAAGGACGGCGCCGACGGCGTCTACGCCGCGGGGCTGCCCGACGGGGGAGCGGTCGCGTTCAAGGTGCTTGACGGGTCCTCCCGCCCGCGCCCGGCGGTTCTCGCCGCGGCGCTGGCCGTCGCGGGGGTGGACGTCGGGTCGCTCGGTGCGACGCCCGTGCTCGGTGACGGGCTGCCCGTGGGGTCGGTCGAGGCGACCTTCGGCCCTACCGCATGAGGGCGGTCGTCCAGCGCGTCACGCGTGCGTCGGTGACGGTCGACGGGATCGTCGTCGGGTCGATCGATGCGCCCGGCCTGCTGGTGCTCGTCGGCGTGACACCCGGCGACGGGTCCGCCCAGGTCGAGCTGATCGCCCGCAAGGTCGCCGAGCTGCGCATCCTGCGCGACGAGCAGTCGGCCGCCGACGCGGGTGCGCCGATCCTCGTCGTCAGCCAGTTCACGCTCTACGGCGACACCCGCAAGGGCAGGCGTCCGACGTGGAACGCGGCCGCGCCCGGTCCGGTGGCCGAGCCGCTCGTCGCGGCCGTCGTCGCGGCGCTGCGCGAGCGGGGCCTCCACGTCGAGACCGGCGTCTTCGGTGCGGACATGGCCGTCGAGCTCGTCAACGACGGGCCTGTCACGATCCTGCTGGAGTCGGTCCCGGACTGACCCGCGCACACGAGCGACGGCCCGGGCCCGACGGTGGACATCGCGGACATCGCGGACAGCGGTTCGCTACCATCCGAGCACCACCGCGACTGGTGTGGGTCTGGCGACGCTGGGGGAGCCGTTGAGAGTCGAGGTCGAGCACGGCTACTACCTGATCGCGTGGGGCGAGCTCGTCCCGCCGGAGGTGTACGGGCGGCTACCGCCGTCGCCGGCGCTCGTCGTCGCGGGCGGTGCGCTCGTCGTCGGAACGTTCCACGAGACCGCGAGCGTGAGTCTGTATCACTCGGCACCCGCTGAGTTCGAGCGAGACCTGCTCGACACGGAGTCGTGGGACCGTGTTCTCGAGACGGCGATCACGGCCGATGCCCCGTTGCGTGTCGTGAGCTGGGACGGGACTCCGGCGTACGACGACCCGCAGGACCTCACGGACGAGCCGGGCACGTGGGCTGTCCGTCTCTACGCGCGCCGCGTGAGCTTCTTCGCCGACGAGGTCCCGGGGCGCGAGAGCGAGGACCACTTCGTCGAGATGTGGCGGGTGGACGCATGACGATCGTCGTCCGCTCCGAGTACTTCCAGTACCACCTCATCGGCGACCGGGAAGGTGAGCCGCCGCTGGCTGACGACGAGACGTTGACGGTCACCGGCGGGAACGTCCTGGTCGCGTGTCTGGAGCAGTCCGCAGCCGTGAGCGTCGAGCATCAGGTGTTCGTCGCGGAGCCGACGCCGCTGCCGACCGGCGATTGGGACGTGAGTGCCGATGCGGTCGTCGCGTGCGTGGAACCGCTGGTCGTGACGTCGTGGGAGGGGGACCGCCTGGAGCCCGCCCTGACGGACGGAGCCGGAATCTGGCGAGTGCGTCTGTATGCGCGCAGCGGGCCGCGCGCAGCGCGGCCCTCGGGTGTCTCCGGGGTGGTCGAGGAGCACGTGCTGCATCTGTGGCCGGCATCCTGATGGCCGGGACAGGCGCACGACGGGTGCGCGATGCGTGCAGACGCGGCGAAGGCCCCTCGGAGTAAGCGTCCGGGGGGCCTTCGTCTGGTCGCAGGCCGGGTTGCCGCCGGCAGGGGGCCGGCAGCAGGCGCCGCGTCGACGGTGCGGCTGAGCCCCGGCACCCGACGGGTCCGGCGAGCCGGACCGCCGTGGGCGGGACCACTGCGATCGACCTCCCGGTCCGTAGCAACCCCCGCGGCGTCGCCCGCGGTCCGAGCAGGTTGCCCTGCCCAGGATGGTCGCCCGTTCTCCGGTCGGCCCGGCCGCGACGGGCCTGTACCCGCTGGTCTGCCGGCTCCCCGAGAGGGGCCGACGGGCCGGTGGTTCTCGATCCGTCGAGGTCGATGAGGTAGTTCTAGTCCTGCTCGAAACGGGCCCGCAAGAGCTTCGCGCGACCAACTTTGTCCACCGCCTCGTCCACACCGTGATGCACAGGCTCACCTGCATGAACACGCTCTGAACACACCCCTGTGGACCAAATTTGTGGACAACTCTCGTGTCGTTCACCCGTCCGGGCGCGCGCGCTCGCTACCGTTGGCGCAACGAGAGCCCCGCGGTGTAAGCGGCCGCGGGGCTTCGTACGTCTCGACGCCCGCCACCGGTGCTGGACATGATGGGTCCATGCGGATCGAAGCCGTGCAGGGTGACATCACGACGCAGGACGTCGACGCGATCGTCAACGCCGCCAACTCCGGGCTGCTCGGCGGCGGTGGGGTGGACGGCGCCATCCACCGGGCGGCCGGGCCGCGCCTGCTCGAGGCGTGCCGGGAGCTGCGCCGCACCACGCACCCCGACGGGCTGGCGGTGGGTGACGCCGTCGCGACGCCGGGCTTCGAGCTGCCGGCGCGGTGGGTCATCCACACGGTCGGGCCCAACTGGCACGCCGGCGAGCGGTCGTCGGCGATGCTCGTGTCGTGCTTCGTCCGGTCGCTCGAGGTGGCCGTGGGCGTCGGCGCGACGAGCATCGCGTTCCCCGCGGTCAGTGCCGGGGCCTACGGGTGGGACGTCGACGAGGTCGCGCGTCTGGCCGTCGCCGCGGCTCGCGCGTGGCAGAACGGCGCCGACGATTCCTGGGAGCCCGAGCACCCGCACCCGACCGGCATCGAGCTGGTGCGGTTCGTGCTGTTCTCGTCGGACGCGTTGGCGGCTTTCGAGGCGGCGCTGGACGCCTGAGCTTCAGCGTTCGTCGGGCGGTGAAGCGAGCGGTGAACGACACGCCGCGTGAGACCCGGCGTGCCGTTCACCGCCCCGTCCACCGAGCGGTGGGACCGCTCAGCCGACCGGCTCCAGGGCCGCCGGCTGCGCCTCCGGTCCGCCCGGGGCCGGTGCGTCGGACGAGTCCGGACGGCGGGACAGGGCCGACGGCCACCACATGCGCTTGCCGATGTCGAGGTTGAGCGCGGTCACCAGCACGGATCGCACGACGAGCGTGTCGAGCAGCACGCCGAACGCCACCGCGAACCCGATCTCGGCGAAGGCGACCAACGGCAGCGTCCCGAGCACCGCGAACGTCCCGGCGAGCACGAGCCCGGCCGACGTGATCACGCCACCCGTCGCGGCGAGGCCCAGCAGGGAGCCGCGGTGGTGCCCGATCCGCAGCGCCTCCTCCCGCACGCGGGTCATGAGGAAGATGTTGTAGTCGATCCCCAGCGCCACCAGGAAGACGAACACGAACAGCGGGAAGCCGACGTCCACCCCGGCGTAGTCGAACACGTGCCGGAAGACGAGCGCCGAGACGCCCATCGCCGCCGCGAACGACAGCACCACCGTCCCGATCAGCACCAGCGGCGCCAGGATCGCGCGCAGCAGCAGCACCAGGATCAGGAACACGACCAGCAGGATGATCGGCATGATCACCACGGTGTCGCGGGTCGCGGCGCGTTCGACGTCCAGGTTCACGGCGGTGGTGCCGCCGACGAGCGCGTCCGCGTCCGGCACGGCGTGCACCGAGTCGCGGACCCGGTCGACCGTGTCGTAGGCCTCGTCGCTGTCCGGCTCGGAGGTCAGCGTGCCCTCCATGTAGGCCGTCCCGTCCTTCACGACGGGCTCGGTGACGCTGTCGGGGTCGATGCCCTCGGTCCCGGCGAAGGCGGTCCGCACGGCGTCGGCCTGGTCGGCGTTCGCGACGACGACGACGGGCGTGCCCGCCCCGGCGGGGAAGTGCGCCGCCAGCACCTGCTCGCCGACGACGGACGGCTGCTCGGTGGTGAACTGCTGCTCGGTGGTGAGCGTGGTGGGGTTGAGCTGGACCACGCCGACCGCAGCGACCAGCAGGATCGCCGCCGTGCCGATCCACGTGCGGCGCGGGTGCCGCTCGATGCGTGCACCGATGCGGGCCCAGAAGCCGGTCTCGGTGGGCTCGTGGTCGCCGACGTGCGGGACGCGCGGCCAGAACACCCACCGGCCGACGAGCACCAGCAGCGCGGGCAGCAGCGTGAGCATCACGGCCAGCGCGACGACGATGCCGATGGCCGCCACCGGCCCGAGGCCCGCGGTCGAGTTCATCGACGCGAACAGCAGGGCGAGCATGCCGAGGGCCACCGTGGCACCCGAGGCCAGGATCGCCGGCGCGGCCCGGTGCAGCGCGACGGCCATCGCCGCGTGCCGGTCGCTGTGCCGGCGCAGCTCTTCGCGGTAGCGGGCCGTCAGCAGCAGGGCGTAGTCGGTCCCGGCGCCGAACACCAGGACTGTGAGGATGCCCGCGCTCTGCGCGTTCACGGTCAGGTCGACGGCGTCGGTCAGCAGGTAGATGACCGCCTGCGCGACGGTCAGCGCGACGCCGGCGGAGACCAGGGGCAGGATCCACAGGACCGGGCTGCGGTAGGTGAGCAGCAGGATGAGGATGACGACGCCCGCGGCCGCGTACAGCAGCGTGGAGTCGATGCCGGAGAACGCCTCGGACGAGTCGGCCGCCTGGCCTGCGGGGCCCGTGATGTACACGGCGGTGCCGTCGGGAAGTCCGTCCTCGGCCGTGGCCCGCAGGTCGTCGACCGCGTCCGCGGCCAGGTCCCAGCCGTCGGAACCCAGGTTCAGCGGGACGACGACCTGCGCGGCCTGCCCGTCCTGGGACGGGATGGGCCCGACGACCTTCCCGTCGAGCGTGTCGAGACCTGCGAACTGCTGCACGTCCGCCTGGATCGCGGCGAGGTCGTCGGGCGTCAGACCGTCCGTGTTCTCGTAGACGACGACGGCCGGGATGGTGTTCTCGGAGACGAAGGCGGACGCGGCCTCGACCACCTGGGTGGACTCGGCCTCGCCCGGGAGCCAGCTCGCGGCGTCGTTGTCCTGCGCTCCGGAGAGCTTGCCGGCCAGCGGGCCGAGCAGGGCGACGACGACGAGCCAGAAGGCGACGACGACGAACTTGGCGTAGCGGTGGGTGATCCATCCCGCGACCTTGGACATGGTTGTTTCCCCTGATGACGACGTGGTTGGCGTGGTGTGCCGTGACGTTCTCAGGCTCCCGTTCCGGGCGCCCGGGTCACCATCGGGGACTTCCCCGACTTCCCCCTGAGGTGCACCCCGATCCCACCCAGATACGACTCAGGTGTCGGTCAGAGCGCGGTGAGCCATCCCGCGACCGTCCGTGCCACCTCGTCGTCGTCCTTCGGGGTGTGCGTGCCGGCGACGAAGGTGCAGGTCAGGGGGCCCTCGATCGCCGCGAGGTGGGTCGTCAGCTCGTCGGGCGTGCCGAACGGGTCCGCCGTGCCGGAGACGGCCAGGACGGGCACGGCGACGTCCGGCAGGTGCTCGACGCGCAGCCGGTCCGGCTTGCCCGGCGGGTGCAGCGGGTAGGAGAGCAGGACGAGGGCGGCGGCCGGCTGACCCTGCGCGACGGCCATCGACGCCATGCGTCCGCCGAACGACCGGCCGCCCAGGGCGATGCGGTCCGGGGCGACGCCGAGCGACCCCGCGAAGACGTCCGCCTGCTCCCGCAGGTGGGCGATCGCGGCAGGCGGGCGGTCGGGTGCGCGGCTGCCTCGCAGGCGGTTGGGGAAGTCGATGCGGCGGACCGGCAGGTCGAGCGCACGCTCGACGGCGACGAGCGCTGCGCTCTCCCGGGAACCGCCTGCACCGGGCGTCAGGAGAAGTCCAGCGACATGTCGCATGGATCACAAAGTACTCGCTGCTCAGCCGCGGACATCCGCACGATCCCGCGGATCTCTGCATCGCGCAGGTATCTCCGGCTGACACCGTGGAAAGCGTTCGACGCGCGCAATCGTCCCACCGGTTCTAGCGTGACCGTCGGCGTCGCAGCCGCGGCGCAGTCATCGACGCACCGGGGATGCCACTGATGGTCCTTGAAGCCACCAACAACGTGCTGAGGCTCGACGCGAACTTCGTCGACTACACGCTCGTCGCCATCTACTTCGTCTTCGTGATCGGGATCGGCCTGCTGGCCCGACGCCAGGTCTCGACCAGCCTGGACTTCTTCCTGTCGGGCCGGTCGCTGCCCGCCTGGGTCACCGGCCTCGCCTTCATCTCCGCCAACCTCGGCGCCGTCGAGATCATGGGCATGAGCGCCAACGGTGCCCAGATCGGCATGGCGACCATGCACTACTACTGGATCGGCGCCATCCCGGCGATGCTGTTCCTCGGCGTCGTGATGATGCCGTTCTACTACGGCTCCAAGGTGCGCTCGGTCCCCGAGTTCATGCGGCGACGGTTCGGCACCGGGGCCCACCTGGTCAACGCGCTGAGCTTCGCGCTCGCGCAGCTGCTGATCGCCGGTGTGAACCTCTACCTGCTCGCGACGATCGTCAACGTGCTGCTGGGCTGGCCGCTGTGGGTCTCGCTGATCGCCGCGGCCGCGGTCGTGGTGACCTACACGGCGCTGGGTGGCCTCTCGGCCGCGATCTACAACGAGGTGCTGCAGTTCTTTGTCATCGTCGCCGCGCTGCTGCCCCTGACCCTCGTCGGCCTGCACCGCGTGGGCGGCATCGACGGCCTGGTGGACAAGGTCAACAACGGTCCGGTCGAGAACATGCTCTCGTCCTGGCCCGGCCAGAACCTCACGGGCTTCGAGTCCCCGGCCGCCTCGGTCATCGGCATCGTGCTCGGCCTGGGCTTCGTGCTCTCGTTCGGCTACTGGACGACGAACTTCGTCGAGGTCCAGCGAGCGATGGCGTCGAACTCGATGTCCGCGGCCCGTCGCGCGCCCATCATCGGGTCGTTCCCGAAGATGTTCATCCCGTTCATCATCATCATCCCGGGCATCATCGCGAGCGTGCTGGCCCCGGAGATCCTGGCCCTCAACGAGGGCAAGGGCGACGGGAACATCCAGTACAACGACGCCCTGCTGATCCTCATCCGCGACCTGCTGCCGAACGGCATGCTGGGTGTGGCGATCGCCGGACTGATGGCCGCGTTCATGGCCGGCATGGCGGCGAACATCTCCGCGTTCAACACGGTGTTCAGCTACGACCTGTGGCAGCAGTACGTGAAGAAGGACCGCCCCGACGGCTACTACACACGGGTCGGTCGCATCGCGACCATCGCTGCCACGATCATCGCGATCTTCACCGCGCTGCTGGCATCCGGCTACAGCAACCTCATGGACTACCTGCAGACGCTGTTCGGGTTCTTCAACGCACCGCTGTTCGCCACGTTCATCCTCGGCATGTTCTGGAAGCGGATGACCGCCACGGCCGGTTGGGCGGGTCTGGCATCCGGGACCATCGCGGCCATCGGCGTGGCTGTCCTCAGCCAGGACGCGCTCGGGCCGCTCAGCGTCGGAGCGATCGATCTCAAGGGCCAGGGAGCCAGCTTCGTCGCCGCCGGCGCGGCGTTCTTCGTCGACATCGTGGTCAGCGTGATCGTCACGATGTTCACGCAACCGCGGGTCGAGTCGGAGCTGAAGGGGCTGGTCTACTCGCTGACCCCGAAGGAGGACCGCACCGACCCGAACGAGAAGAACCTGCCGTGGTACCAGCGACCGGTGCTGCTGGCCGGGATCTCCCTGGTCATGGTCATCATCCTCAACATCGTCTTCCACTGACCAGACAGGAGACCGTCATGGCCGACACCGACAAGCAAGCCGCGAAGGAGAAGCGCGCCAGCCGCGCCTTCGACATCCGCACGATCATCGGCGCCCTCCTGGGCATCTACGGCGTGATCCTCGTCCTGATGGGGATCTTCGCGAGCGACTCGGACCTCAAGGGGGGCGACGGGTCGAGCACCAACCTGTTCACGGGGATCGTGCTGCTCGTGGTCTCCGCGTTCTTCCTCACCTGGGTCCGGCTGCGGCCGCTCCTGGTGCCGGAGGGCGACGACGACGCGGCCGACGCCCACATCGAGTAGCTGGACCCGGCACGAACGACGTCCGGGTGTGCGATCGGTTCCACCGACCGCACGCCCGGACGTCGCTGTCCTCCGGAGGCGCGGACGTGGGGTCGGGTCCGGCTACGCCCCGAGCGCCGCGAGTGCCCGGGCCACGTCGTCGGCGTCGTTCCAGACGTGGAAGGCCAGGCGGACGCCGCCGGCGCGGCCGGCGACGCGGCAGCCCGCTGCGCGCAGGCGCTCGGCGACGCAGCCGTCCGGGTCGGGCAACGAGACGATGGCGCTTCCCGCCGCCGCGAGGCCGAGCTCGGTCCGCAGCGCGTCGGCCAGGCCGACCGTGTGGTCGCGGACCGCTCCCAGGTCCGCGGCCGCCCACAGCTCGAGCGCCGGGGCCGCGCCCACCCAGCACAGCCAGGCGGGGGAGACGTCCAGCCGACGAGCGCCCGTCGCGAGCCGCATGTGCGGGCCGTAGCAGGAGCCCCACACGTCGTCGCCCGCGTACCAGCCGGCGGCCAGCGCCGGCAGCAGGTCGACGACGGGCGCGCGGGCGGTGAGGAACGCGACCCCACGCGGTGCGGACAGCCACTTGTAGGCCGAGCAGACGGTGACGTCGAACCGGCTCGCGTCGACCGGGAGCCAGCCGGCCTGCGTGGTGTCGCACAGCGTGAGCGCGCCCGTTGCCGCCGCCGCAGCGGCGATGGCGTCGGTGTCTGCGACGCGGCCGTCGCGGGACTGGACCAGCGAGAAGGCGACGACGGCGGTCGACGCGCGGATCTCGTCAGGCAGGGCCTCGACGGGGACGTGCCGGACCGTGATCCCGCGGTGGGCGTGCGCCAGGAACGGGTAGACGACCGAGCTGAAGTCGCCGTCGACGGTCAGCACGTCGGCGCCGTCGGGCAGGGCCGCCGCGACGAGGCCGACGAGCGCGGAGGTCTGCGAGCCGATCGCGACGTCGGTGACTCCGACGCCGACGAGCCGCGCGTAGGACTCGCGCGCGGAGGCGACCGCCGCGTCGTAGCCGGCCAGGTCCGGGGCGCCGGCCTGCCAGTCGTCGAGCGCGGCGTGCATCGCGGCCACGGTCGCGCGGGCGGGCAGGCCGACCGTCGCGGCGTCGAGGTAGCCGGGTGCTGGCGCGAACGCGTCGGCGAGGGTTGCGACGCGCGGGACGGGGCGGGCGTGCTGGAGCATGCTTCGATCGTCGGCCGGGTCCCGTCATCACACAAGAGCTGATTCTGGCTAGGAAGCATCACCAGATGTGATGATGGGCCTCATGGAACTGGACGTCGGCTCGCTCCGGATGCTGCGAGCGATCGCGGACACCGGGACCATCACGGGCGCCGCGGAGGCGCTCGGCGTCGGGCAGCCCGCCGTCAGCCAGCACGTGCGACGGCTCGAGCGACGGCTCGGCACCGCGTTGCTGGACCGGTCCGGCCGGTCGGTGCGGCTGACCGAGGCCGGCGAGGCGCTGGCCCGCCACGGCGCGACCGTCGGCGCGGCCCTGCGCGCGGCGACCGCCGAGGTGCAGGCGCTCACCGGGCTGCGGTCCGGGCGCGTGCGGCTCGTCGCGTTCCCGTCGTCGTCGGCCACGCTGGTGCCGCGCGCGCTCGTCGCCCTGCGTGCCTCCCACCCCGGTCTCAGCGTGACGCTCGACGAGGCCGAGCCGCCCGAGGCGCTGCGCAAGCTGCGCTCCGGCGAGTGCGACGTCGCGCTGGCCTTCGACTACCCGGGCGTCGGGCTGGGGCGCGGCGAGGACGACCTGGCCGGGCTCGTCACGCGGCACCTGCTCGACGAGCCGACGCTGGTGGCGCTGCCGGCGTCCCACCCGGCCGCCGCACGTGACGACCTCTCGCTCGCCGACCTGGCCGACGAGCCGTGGATCGCCGGCTGCCCGCGGTGCCGCGGCCACCTGCTGTCGTCGGCCGACGCCTGCGGGTTCGAGCCGCAGATCGCGTACGCGACCGACGACTACGTCGCGGTGCTGGCGCTCGTCGCGGCCGGCCTCGGTGTCGCGCTGCTGCCGGACCTGGTGCGGCCCATCGCCGAGCGGCAGCCGGGCGTCGTCGTCCGCCGCGCCGCCGGCACCTCCCAGCGCACGGTCCACGCCGTCACGCCGCCGGACCTCCTGCGCGTACCGGCCGTCGCGGCGACGCTCGACGCGCTGGCTGCAGCGGTCTGACGCGTCAGAACCCCAGGGCCGCGCGGATCGTGCGGACCACGCCGTTGGCGTTGTTGGACGGGGCGACGAAGCGGGCGGCCGCCCGGACGTCCGGGTGCGCGTTGTCCATGGCGACCGAGTACCCCGCCGCGCGGAGCATACCGAGGTCGTTGTGGTAGTCGCCGAACGCCATCGTCTGCTCGCGCGTGATGCCCAGCGCGTCCTGCACGTGCGCCAGGGCGACGCCCTTGTCGGCGGTCGCGCTCATCACGTCGAGCCAGTGCGGGCCGGAGACGAGCGCGCCGTCGAACGCGGCGAGCACGCGGGCCGTGCGCTCGGACGAATCGAAGTCGTAGACCGCCACCTTCAGCACGTCGTCGTGCACGGCACGGATGTCGTCGACGACCTCGAGCCGCTTGTAGTACGGCTCCACCTGGTCGAGGAACGGGCGGTCGGTCCGCTCGACGTAGGCCGAGCGCTTGCCGCACAGGACCACGCCGGCATCGACGTCGGCCCCGCGCATCGTGTCGATCACGGCGTGCGCGACCTCGAGGTCCAGCGGTTCCGAGCTGAGCTCGCGCCCCTCGTGCACCACGTACGAGCCGTTCTCGGCGATGTACACCAGGTCGTCGCGGCCGAACTGCTCGCGCAGCGTCGCGTACTGCCGGCCGCTGGCCGGGCAGACGACGATGCCACGCGCGTGCAGCTCGTCGAGCAGCGGCCAGAACGACGGGTCCAGGCGCTTGGCGTCGTCGAGCAGGGAGCCGTCCATGTCGACGGCGATCAGGCGGAGGTCGGGGCGGCCGAGGTCGGGAGGGTCGAGAACGGGGGTCACGAGACCATCGTCTCAGCCGTCAGGTTGGGATCCGGCCCCGGTGATCCCGCACACTGAACCCATGCTGAGCGACGTCCTCGAGCGCGTGCTGGACGCGCCGTCGTGGACCGTCCTGCTGGTAGTGGGCGCGGTGGTGTTCGCCGAGGACGCGCTGTTCGTCGGCTTCGTGCTGCCCGGTGAGACGCTCGCGATCCTGGGCGGCGTCGCCGCCAACCGCGGGCACGTGTCGCTGACGGCGGTGCTCGTCGTCGTGATCCTCGCCGCGATCGTCGGCGACTCCGTGGGCTACGAGGTCGGCAAGCACCTGGGGCCGCGGGTCCTGGAGGCGAAGTTCCTGGCGAACCATGCGGACCGGGTGGGCGACGCCCAGGACTTCCTCGCCCGACGAGGCGGCTGGGCGGTGCTGCTGGGCCGGTGGGTCGCCTTCTTCCGTGCCGTCATGCCGGCCCTCGCCGGCGTCGCGCGCATGCCGTACCGGGTGTTCCTGCCGTTCAACGCGGTCGGCGGGATCATCTGGGGGACCGTCGTGGTGCTCGTCGGGTACCTGGCGGGTGCGTCGTACGAGAAGGTGGAGCACTGGCTGGGTCGCGGTGCGCCGATCCTCGTCGGCGTCGTCGCGCTCGTCGCCCTGGCCGTCTGGTGGGTCCGACGCCGCCGCGACCGCGCCCGCGAGGACGCGTCCGAGGCCTGACGCCCTACGCTCCCGCGCGGTTCAGCGCGTCCTGCACGCCGGTCTCCCGCTCGCCCAGGTGCACGGGGTCGCGCCCGACGAGCGCGTCCCACGCCGCCTTGTACGACGCGGGGATCTCGCGGACCCGCCACAGCACGGCCTGCGTCGGTGTGACGCTCGATGCCGAGACGCCCACGCCCGTCGTGTCGATCCCCGCCGCCGTGCACGAGAACGCCGCCCGCGGCACGTGGTAACCCTGGCTGATGACGACCGCGTCGTCGACGCCGAAGATCTTGTGCGCCCGCACGCACGAGTCGTGGGTGTCGAAGCCGGCGTAGTCCAGCACGATCGCGTCCGTCGGGACGCCGTGCTCGACGAGGTAGTCGCGCATGGCCGTCGGTTCGTCGTGCGTGACCGTCGAGTTGTCGCCGCTGACCAGGATCACCTTGACCGTGCCCTGGTCGTACAGGGCCTGCGCGGCATCGAGGCGGCGGGCCAGGTACGTCGACGGTGTGCCGTCCGGGTGCAGCCCGGCGCCCAGCACCAGCGCGACCGTGTGGTCGGGGACGTCGGCGAGCGCGCGCTGGTGAGCGCGCCCCACGCCCTGCACGACGAGCAGCGGCAGCGCCAGCAGCAGCACGACGACGAGCGCGCCGACGAGAAGAGGCACCCGTCGCCGCCGAGGGCGGCTCGCCGTCGCCACGTCGGTGGCCTCCTGGGAAGGAGCGGCCGATGGATCGTCGGCGGGCTCGGAGACGGCCGTCGCGGCCGCGTCGTCGGACATGCTCGAAGGCTAGGGCCGACGACCGGGCGGCGGTGCCGATCCCGCGGGGACGTTCTGTGGAGATCCGCGTCCGTGTGCTGCATTCCTCGCGCTGTGCGCGTGTTCCGCAGCACGCGAGCGTGAAGCGGGTCAGGTGGCGCCGAGCCGCCGGACGCCCAGATCCGCGTGCCGGAAGACGGCCAACGGCTGCGCGATGCACTCCTCGACGTCCACGTCGGGCACGTGGTCCCACCCGTCCGCCGCGCGCATCAGCGCGATCGCCGCGTCGTCGTCGCCCAACGCGTAGACCTGCTCGCACCGGTCGCACAATGTCCAGAACGTGGGAAGCGTGTGCGCCTTGCCGTGCTGGCGGTAGGCGACGCGGTCGGGGTGCAGCGGGTGCACCCAGGTGACGTCACGCGTGCCGCACAGGGCGCAGCTCTGCCCGACCCGGCTCGTGGGCGCCCCGCCCACCCAACAAGGAGGATCCGGAGGTGCGCCCGCGCCACTCATCGACACACCACGGTTCGAGCTGCTCATGCCCCGATCCTGGCCGCTGCGAGGGCGGCGGGCCAGCGGACGCCAACGCTCTGCGATTGTCGGCGTGGGGCGAACATTCGCAGAGCGATGTCGATCCCGGATCAGGCTGCCTCGCGGGCCAGGTGCTCCACCGTTGCCGTCAGGGCGGTCAGGCCCGTTTCCACGTCCGCCAGGCTGACCGACTCCGCCGGGTGGTGGGAGATGCCGTCGGGGTTGCGCAGGAACAGCATGCCGACGCCCGTGACCGCGCCGATCGCCATCGCGTCGTGGCCCGCGCGGCTGAACATCGTCGGGACGTCGCGGGTGCCCGTGTCCTCGATGCCGGCGCGGACGACGTCCTGCAGCAGCCCGTCGCACCAGACGGCCGGCGCCTCGTGCAGCTCGGTCGCGGACCAGCGCAGGCCGCGGCGGCCCGCGATCTGGTCGAGCTCGGTGGAGATGTCGCGCCAGACGCGGTCGCGGTGGTCGTCGTGCTCACCGCGCAGGTCGACGGTGAGCCGCGCCTCGCCGGGGACCACGTTCACGGCGCCGGGGAAGGTCTCGAGGCGCCCGACGGTCCCGACGATGTGGTGCTGCGCGCGGCACAGGCGCTCGACCGCGAGGGCCACCTCGCTGGCGCCCAGCAGCGCGTCGCGGCGGTCCTCGTACCGGGTGCCGCCGGCGTGCCGGGCCTCGCCCTCGATGGTCACCGCGAAGCGGCGGGCGCTCGCGATGGACGTCACGACGCCGAGCGGCGCGTTGCCACGGTCCAGGTCCGGGCCCTGCTCGATGTGGGCCTCGAGGTAGCCGGCGAGCGTGTGCGCCGGTCGTGCCGCGGCGCCGATGCGGCCCGGGTCCAGCCCGAACTCGTGGAACGCGGTGCGCAGCGTGGTGCCGTGCTCGTCGGTCAGGTCCCACCACTCGGGCTTCCACAGCCCCGCCATGGCGGACGATCCGAGCAGC
>Ga0160439_1000263_pt1 | contig 32281 bp, 24 predicted proteins | sample HID1975M_E0MG_FD_108201 | JGI IMG/M metagenome (GOLD analysis project Ga0160439, IMG submission 108201) | Enriched soil microbial communities from UW Madison campus, WI, USA - HID1975M_E0 MG | ecosystem: Environmental > Terrestrial > Soil > Unclassified | place: USA: Madison, Wisconsin... | reverse complement strand
GCAGCGCAGCGAGTAGGCGTCCTGCACGCGGGTGCAGTCGGGCGTCTTGTGGCTCGCCATGATCCCCGAGCCGTGCAGCACCGCCCGGATGTTCGCCGCGGAGACCGCCTGGCCGGGGTGCGGCCGCAGCCCCTGCAGGTCGGTCGCGAACACGGCGTCGGTGCCGAGCAGCGACTCGACCGACATCGCGGCGGCGACGTCTGCGCTGGTCAGGAGCGTGTCGAGGTCGTGCAGCGCGAGCGCCAGCATGCCGAGCATGCCGTCGGTGCCGTTGATGAGCGCGAGCCCCTCCTTCTCGGTGAGGGTCACGGGCGTCAGCCCCGCCTCGGCCGGGCTCATCAGATCGCCAGCGGCGTCCCGGACCTCTCCCTCGCCCATGAGCGCGAGCGCGCAGTGCGCCAGCGGGGCCAGGTCGCCCGAGCACCCGAGCGAGCCGTACTCGCGGACCACGGGCGTGACGCCCGCGTCGATCATCGCGGCGTAGGCGGTCGCGACCTCGGCGCGGACGCCGGTGCGGCCGGTGGCGAGCGTGGACAGCCGCAGCAGCATGAGCGCGCGGACGACCTCACGCTCGACCTCCGGGCCGGTGCTCGCCGCGTGCGAACGGACCAGGCTGCGCTGCAGGTCACGCCGCCGCTCGGCGGGGATCGACACGGTGGCCAGCGCGCCGAAGCCGGTGGAGATGCCATAGTGCGGCTGGGTGTCGGCGGCAAGGCGGTCGACGACCTCGCGTCCCGCGGCGATCGCCTCGAGAGCCTCGTCGGACAGCCTCACTCCTGCGCCGTGCCGCGCGACCGCGACGACGTCGTCGATCGTGACGGGCCCGGTGCCGACGACGACGGTGCTCACTTCGATCGTGATGCTCATGGACTCATGACACCGCTCCGGGATGCCCCGGACGAAGACCCGCCCGCGCGATACTGTCTGGAATCCCAGACAGCGTCGGAGGTGGTCGGTGAGCTCGATCCCGGCAGCGGACGCCACCCTGCGCCTCCTGCGCCACCTGTCCCGCACGGGCCCCCTGCCCGCGGCCTCGCTGGCCACCGCGCTCGACCTGCCCCGCTCGACGACCTACCACCTGCTGACCGTCCTGACCGAGCACGGCTTCGTCGTCCACCTCCCCGAGGAGCGCCGCTACGCGCTCGGCCTCGCGGCGTTCGAGCTCGGCTCCGCCTACTCCCGCCAGGCGCCGCTGGCCCGCGCCGCGCGCCCGGTCCTCGCTCGGCTCGTCGACCAGGTCGGCGAGAGCGCGCACCTCGCGGTCCTGCACGGCCGCGACGTCCTCTACGTCGTCGAGGAGCGCGCCGCCGGCCGACCGGTGCTGGTCACCGACGTCGGCGTCCGCCTCCCGGCCCACCTCACCGCGAGCGGCCGCGCGATCCTCGCCGACCTGCCGTCCGCGCAGGTGCGGGCGCTGTTCCCGAACCGCGAGGCGTTCGTCGACCGCACGGGCGTCGGCCCGCAGCGACTCTCCGCGCTCCGCACGATCCTCACCGAGGTCCGCCGAGACGGCTGGGCCCAGGAGCACGGCGACGTGACCCCCGGCTTCGCGTCGGTCGCGGTCGCCGTGCGCGACCGCACCGGACACCCGCTAGCCGGCCTCGCGGTGACATTCGCCCAGGGCCAGGACCCCGAGGCATTCCTTCGCGCCATCCGCGGAGCAGCCGCGGAGCTGGCCCGCAGGGTCTAGTTTCTTCGTGTCCGCTACGCGATCTGGGGGTTCCACGTGTCGTACGTCGTCGACTTCACCGAGGTGTCCACGGTCGGGCTCGAGTCCTCACCCGTGGCCGACGCCCTCGCCGGCCTGCGCGCCAACGAGGCGCGCTACTTCAAGAACAAGTACGACCACGTCTTCACGACGTCGCCCGCGGGCGAGGCCAAGGAGACCGTCGACTGGGTGCACGAGGTCCTCTCCTCGGAGCGCGACATCGTCATCACCTCACCCCCGCTCGAGGCGACAGACTTCGTCGTCGACGGACACCGGTGGGCCTACGTGTTCTACGAGTCCGGGCTCTCGATCAACGTCCTGTACGCGCTCGAGGCGGGCGGCAAGCGCGCGGTCGGGTTCAAGCTGTCCGACGGCATGGACGTGCCCGACGAGCTCTCCGCGTTCAAGTTCGCGCGGCAGAAGTCGAAGCTCGCGGGGACGATCCGGGGCTCGTACTTCGTGATCAAGGGCGAGCACTAGGTCACAAGCCGCGTCACGCGATCGCGTTGTCTTGAGCCATCCGCGATCTGTGCCGATGGATCAGGCATGGTGAATCAACCCATCGACAGCGCCACCACGGTGAAGACGATGCGGTTGCGCTACGCGGGCGCGTGCACGTCCTGCGCAGTCGACATCCCCGCCGGCACGACGGCCGAGTACGACCGCACGGCCAAGACGGTGACGTGTCTCGATTGCATCTCCACGGATGGACCCACGAACGCACCGGAGCCCGAGCCCGCAGCAGTCGCCGCCGGCACCGCGGGGACGTCGGCGCAGCGCGAGTACGAGCGCCGTAAGGCCAAGCGGGAGGACCGCATCCGCGGTGCGCACCCACGGATGGGCGGCCTGATCCTGGCCCTGACCGACGAGCCCCAGAGCACCACCGCGTGGGCACGTGGTGCGCACGGCGAGGAACTCCTCGGGCGTCACCTGGATGCCCTGGCCGATCGTGGCGTCCGCACGCTCCACGACCGCCGCATCCCGCGCACGAAGGCGAACATCGACCACCTCGCGATCGGTCCCTCCGGTGTCTACGTGATCGACGCCAAGCGCTACAAGGGTCGCCCCACGCTCAGGGTCGAGGGTGGGATCCTGCGCCCGCGCACGTCGAAGCTGATGGTCGGCTCTCGCGACTGCACCAAGCTGGTCGACGGCGTGCACAAGCAGGTCGCCCTCGTCCGCGCGGCGCTCGACGCGGCCGGCCTCGAGGACGTCCCCGCGGCCGGGATGCTGTGCTTCGTCGACGCGGACTGGCCGCTGTTCGGCGGATCGTTCGTCATCGACGGCGTGGGCGTCGTGTGGCCCAAGAAGGCCGACGAGCGACTCGTCGCGCCCGGCACGCTCGAGCCAGCGAGTGTCGATGACGTTCACCGCACGCTCGCCGCGCACTTCCCGATCGCCTGAGGAACAGGGCGGCGCCCGCCGAGACGGACGCCGCCCTGTTCCCGATCAAGCGCTCAGGGCCGGACGGTGAACGACTTCGTCAGCGTCGCCGCCGACGAGTCCCCGCCGAACACCTGGATCTCCCCCGGCTCCACGACGAACTTCCCACGGTTGTCGTAGAACCCGAAGTCGCTCTTGTCGAGCGTGAACGTCACGGTCTTCGACGCCCCGGCCGCAAGAGAGACCCGCTCGAACCCGCGCAGGCGGCGCACCGGCTGGGACAGGCTCGCGACCGGGTCGTGGATGTACACCTGCGCGACGTCGTCGCCGGCACGGTCGCCGGTGTTCTTGACGACCATCGAGACGGTGACCTGCCCGTTGCGGCCGATGCTCGACCGGCTCAGGTTCAGCTTCGAGACCTCGAAGGTCGTGTAGCTGAGGCCGTAGCCGAACTCGAACAGGGGCGCGCAGGTGTCCTGGTCGCGGTAGCGCGCGTTCCACTTGAACGTCGTGTCACAGGGACGGCCCGACGGCTCGTGGTTGTAGTACGTCGGCACCGTGCCCACGCCCCGCGGGAACGTCACGGGGAGCTTGCCGCCGGGGTTGACCTTGCCGTAGAGCACGTCGGCGACGGCGTTGCCGCCCTCGGTGCCCGGGAACCAGGCCTCGAGGATCGCCGCCGGCTTGTCGACGACGCCCGTCAGGTCGAGCGGGCGGCCGTTGAACAGCACCACGACCACGGGCTTGCCGGTGGCGGCGACCGCGTTGAGCAGCTCCTCCTGGTGGCCCGGGAGGTCGAGCTGGCTGCGCGCGTTGGACTCGCCGCTCATGAAGCCGCTCTCGCCGAGGGCGAGCACGACCTGGTCGGCCTCGTTCGCGGCGGCCACGGCATCCTGGATATCAGTGCCGTCGACGCCGGGACCCGCACACACCTCGTCGTCGGCCGTGATCGGCGGCGTGGCGTTGTTGGGCGGGTCGAAGTTGTGCGCGAGGTTGCACGCCGCGGTGTACGTCACCGTGCCCGTGCTGCCCGCCTTGAGGCCGTCGAACAGGGTGACGAACTTCGGGGCGAGCTCGTCGGCGCCGCGTCCCGACCACGGGCCGAGCATCTCGTCGACCGTCTGGCCGAACGGGCCGATCAGGGCCGTCGACTTGCCGGGGTCGAGCGGCAGCGCGCCGCCGCCGTTCTTGAGCAGCACCATCGACCGGGCCGCGGCCGAGCGGGCCTTCGCCAGGTCGGCCGGCTTGCCGTAGCTCGCGGGGTCGCTGGCCTTGGTGACGTCGACGTACGGGTGCTCGAACAGCCCGGCGCGGAACTTGACGCGCAGGATCCGCTTGACCGCGTCGTTGAGGCGGGAGATCGAGATCTTCCCGTCTCTGAGCAGCTGCGAGCCGTAGTCGCGCAGGTAGGTGCTGACCATCTCCGAGTCGGTGCCGGCCATCAGCGCCGCGGCGCCGGCGTCGGGGCCGTCGGCGGCGATGCCGTGGCCGCACGGACCCTCGTCGGGCTTGACCGGCGGGCAGGCCCGCAGCTCGGCGACGGCGGTGTAGTCGCTCTCGATGAAGCCGTCGAAGCCCCACTCCTTCTTGAGGATGTCGGTCTCGGTGTACTTGTTCGCGCAGCCGGGGACGCCGTTGAGCGAGTTGAACGAGCACATCACCGTGTCCGCGCCGGCATCGATGGCGGCCTTGAACGGCGGCAGGTAGAGGTTGCGGAGCCGGGACTCGGAGATGTCGGTCGTGTTGTAGTCACGGCCGCCCTCGGGCTGCCCGTACCCGACGTAGTGCTTCACGCTCGCGACGACCTTGTCGGGAGCGCTGTAGTCGTTGCCCTGCGTGCCCTTGACGCGGGCGGCGGCGAACACCGAGCCGAGGTAGGGGTCCTCACCGGCTCCCTCGACGATGCGGCCCCAGCGGGGCTCGTGCGAGACGTCGACCATCGGGCTGTAGACCTGCTTGAGGCCCTGGAGGGCGGACTCCTTCGCGCCGACGGCGGCGTCGGCCTGCGCGACCGCGGGGTCGAAGGAGCTCGCGGCGCCGAGCGGCACCGGGAAGATCGTGCGGTAGCCGTGGATCGTGTCGTACGCGAACAGGATGGGGATGTGCAGCCGCGACTGCTCGACGGCGATGTGCTGGAAGTGGTTGATCTGTGCGGCGTCGACCAGGCTGAACACCGATCCGACGCCGGCCTTGGCGTCGGCGTCAGTGATCTGCCCGTCGGAGAGGAGCTGGACCTGCTGCAGCTTCTCCTTCGTCGTCATCCGGGCGAGCAGGTTGTTGACCTTCTGCTCGATCGATCTGGCGGCAGGTAGTCGCGTCGGGGCCAGCGCCTGGTCCTCGCTGGTCATGCCAGCCGCCAGGGCGCTGCCTCCCGCCGCGAACACGAGTGCGAACGCCGTTCCGACCGCGGCCGCTCGTCGTCCGATCCTTGCCATAGAACACCTCCGAGATGGACTCGCTGAAACCCGGACCGGTTACCTCCTTCCGCGCATCGCGTTGAGCACGACGTCGAAGACGTGCGTGTTGTCCTGGACGCGTGCGAGCTCCACCGCACCCGGGCCCTGCGCCGTCAGCGGCGTGGCTGCGCCGGTGTGCGCGCCGGTGGTCCAGTCGATGGTGAACTGCAGGTCGCTGCCGGCGATGGCGAACGGCCCGTCCTCGGTGCTCTGCACCACCGAAGGCAAGGTGCTGGTCGGGTCGCCGGACTCGTCGTCCGTCGCGACGTTCTCGATCGCGAGGCCGCCGGTCTCGTGGTCCCCGACCACGACGACGAGCGTGCCGGGGTGCTTCTTGGCGAAGTTCGTGATCAGCGCGACGGCGTCGTCGAGAGCCTCGCCGGCCTTCAGCATCAGGCCCGCGTTGTTGGCGTGCGCCATCTCGTCGATGCCCTCCTCCTCCACCAGCAGGAAGAAGCCGCGGCGGTGGTCGGAGAGCACGTCGAGCGCCTTGGCGGTCATCGTCGCGAGCGGCACGACGGGCGCGTACGCGTCGCCCTGCCCCTCCGGCGCCTGCTCGAACATCTCCTCGTTCGCGAACAGCCCGAGGATCTGGTCGGACCTCGTGGCCCTGAGCTGCGCCGCGGTGCTGACGTAGTCGTAGCCCTCGTCCTGCGCGAGGTCGACGAGGTTGCCGATCTCGCTGCGGCTGACCTCGGGCCGCGGGTCGGCCGGGTCGTCGGTGTATGCGCCCGGGTCGCCGGTCGGGTACCACCAGTCCTCGCCGCCGCCGAGGATCACGTCCGGCTTGGTCTCCTCGATGAACTGCCGCGCGATCTCACTCTGGTCGGCGCGGTCGGGCACGTGCGAGCCGAACGCCGCCGGCGTCGCGTCGGTGACCTGGGCGGTCGTGACGAGCCCGGTGGCCTTGCGCAGGTCCTTGGCGTGCTCGAGCAGCGTCTTGACGGGCTTGCCGTTCACGTCGACCGAGACGGCGCCGTTGTAGGTGCGGACCCCGGCCGCGAACGCGGTCGCTCCCGCGGCCGAGTCGGTGACGGCCTCGTCGGGATCGAGGGAGTCGGTGTGGGTCCAGCCGGCGTACCGCAGTGAGTCCATCGCCAGCTCGCCGTCCTTGCCGACGCTGGCGAGCCGGATGGCCTCGCGGGCGGCGATGCTCATGCCGTCGCCCACGACGAGGATCACGTTCTTCGCCGCCTTCGGGTCGCCCCGGCCCTTGTCGTCGTGATGGCCGCCCGGACCCGCTCCGGCGGCCAGGCCTGTCGCGAGCACCGCGGCTCCCGCCGTGGCGATCCATGCGCGTCGTGAGTTGTCCTTCATCGTGCACCCCCGGTCGAACGTCGTTGTTCGGGTTGGTGTGGGGCACCGGCGACCTTGCCGGCGCCACCCACCATGGTCGGACCGTCTCCCAGAGCGCGCATCCCGGGGCCTCTGGCGCAAATGCACCTTTTGCACTTACTGTCTGGTCAGTAGCCAAACGGAACGAGGCAGCGTCGCCTCGCCCCGACTGGCACCACCGGACTCACAAGGTCGTGATCGTCCTCGCGCGGGTCGACCCCTGCGCTCGCACCTCTACCTGCACCGGCACGCCGAGAGACGTCCGCCTTCCCAAGGAGCAGCTCCTATGTCCCCATCCGCCGGGGGCGCCACCCTCGTGGCCTCCACGTCGCTCACGCGGCGCCTGATCGTCGTCGTGCTCACCACGGTGGCGATGATCGTCTCGCTCGTCACCATCGCACCGCTCGTCCCGAAGGCACACGCCGCCGGGCCGCTGATCTCCCAGGGCAAGCCGGTCACGGCGTCCTCGGTGGAGAACGGCGGGACCGCCGCGGTGAACGCCGTCGACGGCAACACGGGCACCCGCTGGTCCAGCGCCGCGGCCGACCCGCAGTGGATCCAGATCGACCTGGGCTCGACCGTCGCCATCGACCAGGTGGTCCTCAACTGGGAGGCCGCCTACGCGCGCTCCTACCAGATCCAGGTCTCCAGCTCGGCCTCCGGGCCGTGGACCACCATCTACTCGACGACCGCCGGTGACGGCGGCGTGGACACCCTCGCGGTGACGGGATCCGGCCGCTACGTCCGCATGAACGGCACGGCGCGCGCCACCGGCTACGGGTACTCGCTGTGGGAGTTCCAGGTGTTCGGCGCCGGCGCCCCATCCGCCTGCAACACCGACGTGAACGCGGCGCTGAACAAGCCGTCGTCGGCCTCGTCGACGGAGAACGCGGGCACCCCGGCCGCGAGCGCCTTCGACGCCAGCGCGACGACCCGCTGGTCAAGCGCGGCATCCGACCCGCAGTGGGTGCAGGTCGACCTGGGCAGCACGCAGAGCATCTGCCGCGTCGTGCTGAACTGGGAGGCGGCCTACGGCCGCGCGTACCAGGTGCAGACGAGCGACTCGTCGACCGGTCCGTGGACGACGATCTTCTCGACGACGACCGGTGACGGCGGCATCGACACCGCGACCGTGACCGGCAGCGGGCGCTACGTGCGCGTGACCGGCACCGTGCGCGCCACGCCCTACGGCTACTCGCTGTGGGACGTCCAGATCAACACGACAGGAGGAGGCACGACGAACCCGACCACGTGCGCCGCCCAGCCGACGGTCCCCGACTTCGGCCCCAACGTCCGCATCTTCGAGGACAGCACCCCCGACGCGACCATCCAGGCCTCGCTGAACGAGGTCTTCGAGGCGCAGAAGGACACGCAGACCGACCAGTTCCACGACCGGCGCGACGCCTTCCTGTTCAAGCCCGGCTCGTACAACGTGTACGCCAACATCGGCTTCAACACCTCGATCCAGGGCCTGGCGCAGAACCCCGACGGCGTGACCATCAACGGCGCCGTCACCGTCGACGCGTTCAACGCGAGCGACGCCGGCAACGCGACGCAGAACTTCTGGCGCAGCGCCGAGAACCTCACGATCAACACCAACGGCGGGCGCAACCGCTGGGGCGTGTCCCAGGCCGCGCCGTTCCGCCGGATGAACGTCCTCGGCGGGCTCGACCTGTTCCCGGCGTCGTACGGCTGGTCGTCGGGCGGCTACATCTCGGACACCCGCGTCTCGGGCTCGGTCGAGTCCGCGTCCCAGCAGCAGTGGTACAGCAAGGACAGCACGTTCGGCAGCTGGAGCGGCTCCAACTGGAACATGGTCTTCTCCGGCGTGAACGGCGCGCCGGCGACGAACTTCTCCACCGCGCCCAGCGGGGTGCACCACACCAACGTGGGCAGTACGCCCACGTCGCGTGACGTCCCGTACATCTACTTCGCCAACAACGAGTACCGCCTGTTCCTGCCGGACCTGCGCACCAACGCGACCGGTCCCAGCTGGGCCGTCGGCGCGCCGACCCCCGGCACGTCCGTGAGCTTCAGTCAGGTCTTCGTCGCCCGTCCCTCCGACAGCGCGGCGACGATCAACGCGCGGATCGCGGGCGGCTGCCACGTGGTGTTCTCCCCGGGCATCTACAACCTCAACGCGCCCATCGTCGTGAACCGGGCCAACACGGTCCTGCTCGGCATGGGCTACGCCACGCTCGTCCCGCAGGGCGGGGTGACGGCCATCTCGGTCGGCGACGTCGACGGCGTCCGCGTCAAGGGCATGTTCATCGACGCGGGCACCACCAACAGCAGCTCCCTGATGACGGTCGGCACCACCGCGGGCATCGGCACCAGCCGCGCCGCCAACCCGGTGACCGTGCAGGACGTCTTCTTCCGGATCGGCGGCCGCGTGGCCGGCAAGGCGACCAACTCGCTCGTCGTGAACAGCAGCAACACGATCGTCGACCACACCTGGATGTGGCGGGCCGACCACGGCAACGGCGGCACCGTCGGCTGGACGATCAACACGGCGGACACCGGCCTGGTCGTGAACGGCAACAACGTGCTCGCGACCGGCCTGTTCGTCGAGCACTACCAGAAGTACGAGGTCATCTGGAACGGCCAGGGCGGACGGATCATCTTCTTCCAGAACGAGAAGCCATACGACCCGCCGAACCAGGCCGCGTGGATGAACGGCTCGTTGCAGGGCTACGCGTCGATCAAGGTCGCGGACTCGGTGACGTCGTTCCTGGGCCAGGGCCTGGGCAGCTACGTGTTCTTCCAGGCCAACCCCTCGGTGAACCTGTCCCACACGTTCGAGGCGCCCGTGAATGCGAACGTGCGCTGGCAGAACATGGCCATCGTGTCGCTCGGCGGGGTGGGGAGCATCTCCCACGTGATCAACGACGCGGGGCCCGGGGTGAACAGCGGGACGAACAACGCGTACATGCTCAGCTACCCGTGATGTTCCGTCGCTGAAGGACGCCGGCCGGCCTGCTGCGACGGGTCGGCCGGCGTTCGTTCATCCACGTCCCGTCTGCCGTTCACGTCGCTCCACTACGTTCTCGACGCTGCAGTGCGCGACGCGGGGAGGTGGGTCCGAGTGGTCAGCACGCTCGACCGGGCGCCCGTCCCCGTCGCGCGACGGTCCCGCTTCCGCCCGGACATCGAGGGCCTGCGGGCCGTCGCCGTCGGACTCGTCCTCGTCTACCACGCGGGGGTGCGCCAGCTTCCCGGGGGCTTCATCGGGGTCGACATCTTCTTCGTGATCTCGGGCTTCCTGATCACGGGCCTGCTGCTGCGTGAGGTCGAGTCGACCGGTCGGCTCTCGCTGTCAGGCTTCTACGCCCGACGAGCCAAGCGGCTGCTGCCGGCGACGGCGCTGGTCCTCGTCGCGGCGGCCGTCGTCACCTGGCTCTGGCTGCCCCAGACCCAGCGCGCCATCCTCGGCGGGGACGTCGTCGCGGCCGCGTTCTACGTCGTGAACTGGCGCCTCGCCGACCGCTCGGTCGACTACCTCGCCGAGGGCGTGGTGCCCTCGCCGGTGCAGCACTTCTGGTCGCTGGCGGTCGAGGAGCAGTTCTACGTCGTCTGGCCGCTCGTGATCCTGCTCGTGCTCGTCCTGGCCCGCCGCTCTCGCGTCCCGCTGCGCGCCGCCCTCGCCGTGGGCATCGCGGCGATCGGGGTGCCGTCCCTCGCCTACAGCATCTGGAAGACCGGGGCCGACCCTGCACCGGCGTTCTTCGTCACGACGACGCGGATGTGGGAACTGGCGATCGGCGCCGCGGTCGCGCTCGGGGCTGGTGTGTGGACGCGCCTGCCAGCCGCTGTCGCGCGGCTGCTCGTCTGGGGCGGCCTCGGTTCGCTGCTGAGTGCCGCGCTGCTGATCGACGGGAGCACCGCGGCTTGGCCAGGCTCGCTCGCGCTCGTCCCCGTGCTGGCCACGGCCTCGGTGATCGTCGGCGGCTCGGCGTCCGCGCGTCCCGGAGTCCGGCTCTTGGGCGCTCCCCCGCTCGTCTGGATCGGCGGGCTGTCGTACTCCCTGTACCTGTGGCACTGGCCGGTGCTGATCGCGGCCGAGTCTTTGTGGGGCGATCTCGGGGCCAAGAAGGGGCTCGTCGTCGTGGCGGCCTCGCTGGTCCCGGCCTGGCTGTGCCACCGGTTCGTCGAGTCGCCCGTGCGGTCGTCGACCTGGGTCGCGGCCCGTGCCCGGCGCGGGCTCGTGATCGGCGCGGCCTGCACCGCTGTCGGGGCGCTGGCCGGCGGGTTGCTCGTGCTGCCGTCGCTGTCGTCGTCCTCCTCCGGGGCGCCCGCGCTCGGCGCGCGCGTCGTGCTCGACGGACGAGCGGACTGGTTCGTAGACGACCCTCTCTCCATCACGCCGAGCCCGGACCGCGCGACCCAGGACGTGCCCGTCGTCTACGCGGACCACTGCCAGTCGCCGGAGGGCGAGACCACGCCCCGAGTCTGCGAGTACGGCGACCCGGCGGGCTCGTGGACGATGGCGCTGGTCGGTGACTCGAAGGCGGCTCAATGGCAGCCGGCGCTCGACACGATCGCGAAGCGCGAGGGCTTCCGGCTCATCACGCTCATCAAGGGCTCGTGCGCATTCAGCGACGGTGCACTGCTCCTGCCGCGCGGCCGCGCGTTCCCGGACTGCACCGCATGGAACGCTACAGCTCTCGCCACACTGCTCGCCGCGGAGCCGTCCGTGGTCGTCACGACCCAGCGGGAGTACCGCGCGCTCGTCGACCCTGACGACCCGTCGTCGACCTACAGCGCCGACGCGATGGTCGGTGCTTTGGCTGGCCGCTGGCAGACGCTCGCGGACGCGGGCATCGGCGTCGTCGCGCTCGCCGGGAATCCGGGGCCGCCCGGGGTGCTGTACGAGTGCGTCGCGGAGCACCGGCACGAGGTCTCGCAGTGCTCGTTCCCGGCTCGGACGCCTACTGCAGACGTGCAGGCACGGGCGGCGGAGCTCGTCGAGGGGGCGCGCGTCGTGGACCTCAACGACGTGATCTGCCCGGGCGGGACGTGCCCGGCGGTAATGGGGAACGTGCTGACCTACCGGTCGACGTCGCACCTGACGAAGACGTTCGTCGAGTCACTGACGGACGTCCTCGCGGAGCGGCTCGAGCCCGCGCTCCCGAAGAGCTAGATGTACTGCCCAGGCAGGTTGGTCAAGCGGTTGACTGGCGGAACCTTGCCGATCGCTGAGTGGGGCCGGTGGTGGTTGTACTGGTGGAGCCATCCTGGCAGGGCTTTGCGGCGAGCGGTCTCGGACTTGTAGTGCTGGGAGAAGGCCCATCCGGCGGCCATGGTGCGGTGGAAGCGTTCGATCTTCCCGTTGGTCTGTGGGCGGTAGGGGCGGGTCTTCTTGACCGTGATCGCCAGCTCGGCACAGGTCTCGCGCCAGAGCCGGGAGCGATAGGCCGACCCGTTGTCGGACAAGACTCGCTCGACCGTGACGCCGCGGGCAGCGAACCATGACACCGCCCGGCGCAGCACGCCGACCGCGGTGATCGCGGTCTCGTCGTCGTGGATCTCGGCATAGGCGACCCGCTCGGCGGCGACGTCGGCCTAACGATCGCGGCGACAGACACCCGCGAAGCCCCCGGTGGCCAATCACCGGACGTCGGCTGGGCGCCCGCCCTCCTGCATGCCGGCACCGAACTGCTTGCAACACACCTGAACCTTGACGGGTTGCCATCCGATGCCGCCGTAGCAACGCACTCGATTCCCGGCGGGCCGGTCTGGCTCGGATCCCCGACCCGTCGGGCGCGCTGCTCTCCGGCGAGACGAGGTCGACCCGGCGCCGGCCACGCGGGACTCACGTGGGCGGCGTCGGCGTTCGCCCTTCGCGCCGCGACGAACCCACATCGCCCCATAGAGGCGATTGGCCACGGCCGCGCCGGCGTACTGCCCTCGATCCGACTAGTCGAGCTGACCCTTCGGGCTCCCGTTGGGCGCGTCAGCAACTTCCTCCGCGAACTCGGAACCAGCCTCCTCGGCATCGTCCGAGCGTCCCACCCGCTCCCGAAGCCCGTCTGCGGCACCCTGGACCATTTCAAGCGCTGGTCGATAGAGGAAAGGTACCCAGTAAGTACGCTCGGCGACTGAGCCGCGCTGCTCAAAGAAGCCGACATCGACGAGACGACGGATACGCTCTTCCGTCTCGATCCGTTCCGTTCCCCAGAGGGACTCAAGACTGACGGTGTCCTGCTGGGTGCGCTGACCGCGGAGCGCTTCCAGCCAGTACTTGAGCCACGGATACTCCGGATAGATTGTCTTCTGTAGTCGTGTTTCGGACACCTCTGGGTGGGCATCGCGAAAGGCCTGCGACTCAAAGTACACGTCTTCGGAAATTGCGGCCTGGCCAGTGTCGATCCGAGCAAGTTGGCGGTCGCGTACGGTTGTGAACAGGTGGATTAATTCTCGTGGAGCGGCCACCTTCTTCCCGTCTTCGGTTCGCGACAATGCCCAATCAAACGTCGCTGGCTTGTTTGTGCCGGCGTCCACCTGACGCGGGAATACCGAGTCAAAGAACTCTTGCTGCGCCTCGGACGAGGCGATTACGTTCTCTGCATCCACCCCGAGAACCTCGACGAGCCGTTCGCTTTGGATCACACGTTGAATAATGAGCTTGAGCAAGTTGGCCCTGTTCCAGAGCAGGGTCATGTCTCGGGTGATGTGGCTTGTCTCGCGGAAGCCGCCCGCAGTAATTTCTGCCCAGATGTCGCTTCTCAGAAAGATCTTGAGTCTCAACTGACTGAGTGGTTCAACAAGTCGGTAGACCCGAAACAGCGCTCTCAGGGCGGAGGCCTCCAGTTCCGGTGAAGCGGTGAACGCTACGTCCAGCCGATCAAGGATCAGCCAGACTCGGAGGCCCTGCCCTGAAAGGACGGCGTTTACAGCTTCATACAGGCTGTCGACCGAGACGATGCCAGCCCGTTCCTGCTCTATAGACGGCTCGTCAAATGTGACCTTCGCGGTAAAGCCAGTGGGAGCGCCGGTAGATGCGTCGATACTCATTCCGGCCTCGAAACTCTCGGCGTTGAATATCTTCTGAAGGGCATCTCTAACACGAACGATGATCGTCCGCTTGAGCTTGACTCCCTCCGTCAGGCCGATAGAAGCCAGAGCTGCGCGGACGGTGCGAAGTCCGTCGGTTTGGACGTCGTAGCGTTCGAGCTCCTCAACCAGCAGAACGAGAAAGTAGAGCCGCCAGATCTGGATGAACTCTGCCTCGCTCGTGGGCGGATCAACCTGGATCGGCTCGAAGGCAGTCGCACCGGTCGGATTCTCTCCAGGCACCAGAATGACGCTTCGGTCGAACAGATCGTCTTCGCGAGACACCAGCATGCTGTAGATGGCGCTCTTGCCGCCGCCTTTCGGCGCGAACACGATGTCAACCTCGTCCTGCCAAACCTTGCGCCATTGCTCGGTTTCGACGAAGTAGTGCGCTAGGTGCTCGGACTCCTCCTCGGCGGTTCTACCACCGAAGGTGATGTCCTGAACGACCAGGCGCTTGTCCACTGGTGTCATGTGGTTCAGAGTACTGGCCCGAGCCGGCGGCGTTCAGAGAGACGGCTCACGATCTCGGGTGACGTTTGGTGCGGACCGCTCGAGCGCCGGCAACGAGGCGCTCAAGAACGGCCCGTCGAACATGCCGTCATGAGTCCACTCGAGCACGCGGTAGCAGCACCTTGCCGCGACGACGCCGCAGCTCAAGTCGGATCAGCCGAGTACGAGCCGGCCGATGTCGCGCCTCTCGCTCGAAGCGTCGGTGGCACGTACCAGGCTGTCGTCTTTGAAGCCGTCCTAGAGGCGGGTCACTGGTGGCAGATCTGCACCCAACGGCGCATCTGACGCCTTTGGCCCGGGCGCCCGACGCCGGTTCAGAAGCGGGAATCTGCGCGGTGGGCCTGCGCTCATGACGGCCGCGGGCTCCCACTGCCGTCCGGACAACGCGCGCCATCCATGGTTTCCGGCAATCGCGAACGCCCCGTCGAGGGTGTCGAGCTCGTAGTCGTCGCCCGGCATCTGGTCGCCCCTTCCAGGTCGGCTCGGCGCGATCAAGGCGCGGTGCGCCGCATTCCCGGACAAACAACCCAGACAAATGGGGCGCGCCGATGGATCGTCAGAACGGTGTCGGCGCTCGGACGCCGCCGGGAGCGGCTGGTTCTGGCCGCCGTCATCACGAACAGATGTCCACGGTTCACTCTTCACGAGTGCCCCGGAGCGCGGGATCCTGACGAAGTGGCGAACCCGACGGCTGATGATGTGGTCGAGATCGCCTGCGACGAGTCGGGCAGTGAGGGCGAGAACCTCATCCGCAGCACCTCTCGAGTGTTTACTCACGCCTCGATCGACCTGAGCGTGAGGCGCAGTCCGTGATGGACGGCCTCAGAACCATCACCGGCATTCGAGGGCGAGCTGAAGTCGTCCAGGGTTCTGACCCGCAACTTCGAGGACGTACTAGGCCCACTCGATTCGGGTGCAGCCGTGGCAGGCAGGGTGAAAGTCACCGTGACCGACAAGCTGTATTTCGCCGCCGCCAAGGCCATCGATCTTGTGGTTGAAGAGGCGGCCTACGAGCGCGGCGAGGGGATGCACGCTGACGGCTCGGCCGTGACGATGGCGCGGGTGCTGTTCCGAGACGGGCCACGTGCCTTGCCTGCCGCCGACTTCCACAGCCTACTCGACCACTTTGTTTCTTTCGTGCGTGCCAAGCACCGCAAGGGCACCCGCATCACACTCGAGGAGCTGCTCTCTACGATCGACGACCTGCGACTACGTGCGCGGCGTCGAACAGTGCAGGACATCCTGGGCGAGCTGTGGCGGGACAAGGACTACCTGCGGGCGTTCGTCGAGGGCGGCGCGTACACGACGGTGAGCCTGGATCCGCTCGTGCCTTCATTGATGCCGGCCATCATCGCTTGGCATGGTCAGCACCATCGGCCCTTGCGGCTGATCCACGACCGATACAGCCTTCTGACCCCAGAGGCGACCAGCGATCTGGTGTTCCTCGCGAACAACCCGTTCCCGGAGTTCCTATACGGTGCACCGCTGGTTGAGGTCGTCCAGGTCGACTCCCGTGACGATCCGCGGGTGCAGGTGGCCGACATCGTGGCGGGTCTGGCCCGGGCAATCGCAACGGACGCACTGAACGGACCCCTCGACGAGCGCGTAGCTGCCGTCGCCCGGTCCATCGTGATACCGCGCTCGGTGTGGGGCGACGACACGTCATGGGAACGGCTTACCGGGAACGGCAACTTCGGGTGACGTCCATCAGGCCCCGGGTCGGTCCGGGCGCCCGAGAACGCAGAGCGTCGCCTCGAATCGCGCCGGCGCCTGGACTCCGGCCGCCCGTAGGCATGCCAGTTGACGACGCCAGCCTGGCCCTGACTAATCTCGATAACCGTCTGCGGCGAGCCATTCCCTGTACGACGAGGCGTCATATCGCGCCTGCTGCATCAGCGCCACCGCCTCGTCCTCGATTTCAGTCCTCACGTCGGCGTCCCCACTAAGAAGTGCATCGACGTCAATAGCAAGTCCAAGTACCGCAGGAATATCGCAGGCCATCGACTGCTCGTGCTCCAACTCGTCGACAGAACTCGTCACGCCACTACCGTCCAACCCAATCGAGTCGGCAGGCGTAAACCTGAAGGCAAAGGACACCATATCCGGCACCACTGCATTCCCCAATACCTTGTACTGGGCGACGCTACTCACCTCAAACCGCTCCCTGGCCCTCACCGCCATGCCTAGGAGCCACTTGCTCACGCCGAGACTTACGGTGTCGAGAAACACACGCGGGCGGTCGTCAGTGGAAATGCCTTTTAAGGCCTCGACCGTTGGGACAACAGCCGGAATGTGGTCGTCAACTTCCCGAACAAAACGCGAAGAGCCGCGCATATTAGCTTCGATCAGTCGGCACAGCTTTTCCAAAAGCGCTCCGTCGATATTCGACTCACCCACTCGCGTAGTCAAAAGCAGCACCCAAGCGCGCGGGTGTCGTTGCTGTAATCCGAATATTGCCTTGATTGCCTCGAACAATTCGGAGCTTGAGTCGGCGGCTCCGCCACCCAGATGACCACACAGATCGAGGTTCACCAAATCAAAGGTTCCGTGCTGACGCGCTTTCAAATGGGCTAGTGACGACTGGTTTGCCACGAGCACCAGTTCGTCGCCAACGACGTCTGACGACGGATCTACCGCCGGATGTGACAGCACCTCTGAGAGCGCCACGTTAAGTGCCTGCCGCGCATGCCCGTCTGGCTTCGCGTTGCGGTCGAATCCGAGGAACCGGAATGCGGACCTTCCCCATTCGAATCTCGAAAGGGCGTCACGCACATCTAGCAGATCGATTCCAGGCAACCCCAGGTAGCGGAAGTCGTCGACGCAATCCGCGTCGCGCGCTCTCAGCCAGGCGATCTCCCCCGCCCACTGCGACTGCCTCACCCACTGCTTTCGCGGGCGGTGCCACGGCTCGAACTCCCGGCGCGGAGGAGAGACGGGCGCATACTCGGTCACCGCAAAGACGTTCGAGTCGTCGGCCGCCTCTGATCCGGTCGGCACGGGACTCATGTGTGAAACACCCGGATGACTCCGCGCAGAGCCCGGGCGAGTGACTCGACCTCGGCAGAGCTCAGGCGGTCGAGGAGGTCGTAGGCTTCCAACACTTGGACAATCGACGCGATCTCCGATTCAGCCAACTCCCGCCGACCGCGCGCATTCGCACCGATAAATTCTTCCAGGACTTGCTCGCGACGGAGTACATAGCCCCCGGCACCACCACTCGGATCATCAGATATCCGGTCGACGAGCACCACCGGCGTCGGTTCTGTGCCGTCATCGTCGCGCCTCTCATGCCAGACCTCTTGGACGACAGTTGTCGCCTGGTTCTGAGTTTGGGCAGCACCCCGAGATCGACGACCCGAGCGCTCCGCGGCAGCGACCCGCTTCTCCACACCGATGACCCGCCGCAGGGATCTATGGAGCCACCGCGTGAGGACCACGACGTGAGGATTGGCGAAATTGAACGACTCCCTGTCGATGTTTAGTGAGTCATCGAAGCCCTCGCGAACAAATATCTCGCACGTAAGGTGGGTCATTCTCGGCTGTTCCGCAACCGGGAATTTGAGGAACGTTCTGTCATACGGGAACACGCCAGTAGCATTGTGCACACGCACAATTACGCCCTGATGGTCCGTTGGGGCAATCTTTGGGGCCCACAGAATATACGCATCGAACGAAAGCGGACCACCACTCAGCTCGCGAGGAACGCCCGGAAACTCGTACTTCGCGCTGCCAATGAAGAGCAGTGGCGTCGTCACGGCAGAATTTGTGGTCGGTAAGCCCTCTATGCGAACGGGTCGCTGCAACTCCAGGTCGTCAATTGTCACCGAGAACGGGAGGTCAATCGCTGGCGGGTCGACCGCGAGCACGTCACACACGCGATCGTCGCCAGTGAGCGCAACCTCGGCAGCATCCCTATCCAGGTCAAATACGCGAATACCACTCTCGGCTGTTACCTCGAAAGGGTGAACGCCTACATAACCGACTGGCGCCCAAACGCTGAGTTGCCACACCATCGTCAAGTAATAGTCGAAGAGCGATTCAAGTCGAGGATTTGGGGTGCCGCTCTCGACGGCGTTCCATACGGATCCGACCAGTTTCTCGAAAGCAACGCGCGGTTCGTCAGTGCTCGACCATGGCAGTCGCTGGGTTCCTTCTGAATGGAAGACGTCCGTGTCAGCAAAATCCACTGTCCCGATGTGGTAATCGGGGCTTCGGGTGTATGTCTTCTCACTCCCCTGCGCAATTGCTTCAGCGCGGCCACGAAGCGCCTCCCAGAGGCCGCGGCTCTGTAGAGTCTCCTTCGTCTGCACTCGGATGGCGTCAAGAACGATCGTCGTGCCTTGAGCCCCAACGTCACTGGCCGACTCTCGCCAGATCTTAGCCCTACCTGCCTCGTATACTTTCCGGCCGCGGTCATCGCGCTGTGCAGTCTCGCTGTACTGTCGCATCGCCACGGAGGCCACTGTGCGGTGGCTATCGCCTCTACGCTTTGTGATCACCTGAAAAGAATGCGTGAGTTGCGCCACTGAGAACAGGCCGATGCCGATCTTGCCGATGAGCTTTCGTCCACCCGGGCTTTCGTTCGGGTCAGTAGACGAGCCGATGCCGAGGTCCTGCCCCTCTTCCGTTCGCTTTGCGCTCCCGCCAATGTGATATAGCAGGCGAACAAGCATTTCCGTCGACATGCCGCTGCCGTCGTCCTCAACATATATCCGGTCAAATCGGGGCCGATCCGTCTTTATTACGACACGCGTGGCGTCGGCGTCGTACGCGTTCGATATCAATTCGCGCAGAGCGGACCCGGGCTGTCGATAGATTCCGTCGGTCACTCGAGCGATCACTTGATCGTCGGTCTGCAACGTCGTCTCGAGGGGATCCGCGCCTGCGACGCTTCCCTGAAGCGCGTCAAGCAGTTCAGCCTCGCTCGGTGACGCCGCTTGCTCGTCTGTGCTCACCGTCCGAAGATAGCGGCTCCGTCGCGGAGGCAGGGGCGAGTTGAGGGTCTGGTCAATCGATGTCGCTGTCCCCTCGCGCCCGCAAGTGTGTTCGCTACCCGGTCACAGACCCGCAACCCGCGCTTGCGATTGTCGGTCTCTCCCGGGGCTGGCCCTTCGCGACCACTCCGACGTCACGCTGTAGCTGCGCCATATCGGCCGCCGCGGACGGACCGTTCGCTTGCAGGCGGAGTGCGATCCGTGTCGCAGCTATGTCGTGCATGCCGGATGGACGTTCTGCAACCTCACCTTCTCGATGCGGACCCAGGCACCGAGTCGGTCGGGTCCAGTGGCGGACGACTATGAGCCGACCCTCCAAGCCGGCGATAGTCGCGTCCCGATCCCGCGCGGATCCTGTAGCACGGCGTCGAACTTCGCAACGAACGGCCGTCGTCGACGCGCTCGGCTGGCATTGCAGCAAGGTCGCGGCGTTGCCAGCGAACCTCGCGCAACGCGTGGCCCGTCACGCCGTCAAATCGTCAGCAAGGGTCGCTCAGTCGGTCGGCCCATGCGGCGCCGCGAGTGGCATCGAGCTTGCGTGTCGGCACCTCACATCCAGCAACGGGCCGATAGCTTTCGTGGGTGAATGACGTCGAGCAGATCGCGGTTGCCGCAAGCCAGGATGGACTTGCAGTCTTGACCCGCGAACGACTCGCGTTTCACGCGAGACTCCTCGCTTCCGGGGTTCTGTCCGTCGACGCCAGCGGTGTCGCGAGCAACGCCGACAAAGGCAGCGCGAGCAGCCGCGCCTACGCCGCGCGAATCGCCACGAGCCTAAAGGTAGAGACGGGGACAGCGAAGCTCGCGGGCCAGACCGCCGGTGGCGGGTTCGAGCAGGCTTGTGCGGACTTCCTCAACGCGACCTTCCCCTCGCTCACGCACCTCCGGCCAGGCCAATGGACGATCCGGAAAGTTGGCGGAAGGGGCGAGTCCTCGGGGGTCGCACAGTTCGAGCAGTACGCTCACCTTGTCGACCTGACCGACGCGGTGCGCAAGAACCCATCCCTACAGGCAGTTCTCGGCAACGGCTACGCCATCGCACCTGATGTCGTGATGTTCCGCGCACCGGTCCCGGACTCGGTGATCAACGCACACGAAGCCGTCGTAGACGATCTGATCGCACAACACGCATCACTGCGCGCCGCTGTCCAGCCTCAGCCGATCCTGCACGCCGTCGTTTCCTGCAAGTGGACGCTGCGAAGTGACCGCGCCCAGAACGCGAGGTCCGAAGCGCTCAACCTGGTGCGGAACCGCAAGGGCCGTCTGCCGCACATCGCCGTAGTGACCGGTGAGCCAACGCCGACGCGCATCAGCTCGCTCGCGTTGGGAACCGGAGACATCGACTGCGTCTATCATTTCGCGTTGCCGGAGCTAGTCGCCGCTGTCGCGGCTGCGGGCCGCGACGATGTGATCGAGTTGCTAGACATGATGATCGAGGGCAGGCGACTCAAGGACATCAGTGACCTGCCGCTTGACCTGGCGACGTAGGGCTGGAGGATGCGAGGCATCGACGCGAAGGTTGAGCTTTCCGCCGAGCTCGACCGGCTAGCTCAGACCTCGGCAGTCGCCGCAGCAGCGCCCCGTGGCGCGGGTTTGGCCGGCTACCTTGCGGCAGGGATCGACGCTGAGACGATTCGAGGCGAACAGGCCGGGGAATTCTGGCTGGTGACGGTAAGGCTGATCCAGCGCCTAAGCATCTGGTGGCCTCCGTCGGCGTATGGCGTACTGCCCGTGATGACGCCGTGGTGCATCCGGGACCGTAGGGCCCGCTACCAACACGGTCCCGAGATGTGGGGCGCCCCGCGTGCTGATGGGTATCTGCGCGACGACAACAGCATCATCAAGAAGCTCCCGCTCCCGCTGCTTGTCGATGCGCCTGAGGGGAGCCGCTACCACGCGCAGAAGCCTTGGCGCGGTTTCACCGCATGCCATATCTGGCGCGACCTAGAGGACGGGACGATCGGCGGCGTCGACCAGTGGGTCTACAGCTTCATGCCAAACCTCGTGTGGCTGCCATCAGCCATCTCCCCGCTCACTGACCACCACCAACGAACACGTGAACTGCTACAGCGCAGCAGCCAGCTCCTGTTCCGGGGGAACAGCGAGGGCGCAACATCCCGGTACACCGACTACGTCTGGGCCAAGCTCGCGCCACGGAGCGCCGAACCCGCGACTGGTCCTTCACTCGACCTCGCGGAACTCGCCTTCTTCGGCGTCGATCGGGCGTTCATCAATAGGCGCTTGGCGTACATCGACACCTTCGTCGACGGAGTCGACCGGGTCCTCGCCGGGTTACCGCTAGCCCGCAAGATCATCTGCACGCGCTACACGGCAGGCATGCCGCTGCTCGAGCCCGCGGCGCTGACCGTGTTCCGAACGGAACTCGACGACTACAGGACCGCAGTCCGCGCCGACTTATAGTCCGCGCTACTCCTGACCACGCTCCGCGTCAGCTGCTTCAAACGACGCGACGATTGACTCGCCGACGGCCCGGGCGACTGGTGGCGGGAACGCGTTGCCAACCTGGCGGTAGGCGGCCGTCTTGCGTCCCTCAAACTTCCAGGTCGGAGGGAAGCCTTGGACCAGCGCGGTCATCTGGACGGTCAGCTTGGGGTTGCCAGAATCACCGGGCTTCGGTGGTTCGTTCGCGACACCCAAACCATCGACTCCAAGTTTCGCCCAGGCCTCACGAGCGCGCGTCGGACCAAGGTCCGGTCCGCCGTGCTTCTTGGAGCCACCAACGAGCGCCGGACCTTGGCCGTCGGCGGACTTGACCCACTCCCCCACGCCCTCCCAACCGTTGGCACCCATGAGCTTGGCCAGGGCGCGCCCGACAGTCTGTCGCCGGGCGACCGGCTCAGGCCAGCGGAAGTGGAAAGCATCATCTGGTCGCATCATCACGAGGATCGCTCGCTGGCGAAGCTGTGGGACGCCGTAGTCGGCAGAGTTGAGCAGCTCCCAGCCTACTGACTCATACCCGAGGTCCTTGAACTCGCGAAGCAACTCATCGCGGTACCCCGAGAAGCGTTGCGAGAGAAGGTTGCGGACGTTCTCGATCATGATCGCGCGAGGCTGCAGCTCGTCAGCGAGTCGCAGCATCTCCGGAAACAAGTCGCGCTCGTCGTCGCGGCCCAGTTGCTTGCCAGCGACGCTGAACGGCGGGCAGGGAACTCCGCCTGCCAGTAGGTCGGTGCCGACCAGGTCTGCGTCGGGTCGCCAGCTCCGAAGGTCGTGCTCAATAACGTGCCATTTCGGCCGATTCGCACGCAGGGTTGCACAGGCGATGTTCTCGATCTCAACGGCAGCAAGATGCTCGAAGCCAGCCTGCTCTAGACCTAGTGCCTGTCCGCCAGCGCCAGCGCACACCTCGACACTCGTGTACTTCACTTAAGTCCCCTGTCGGGTCGTTCGGAGGCAGGATGCACAAGCATGACACCACGTACCGGTGACACAGCGCGGGAGGCGGCTCGGAGTGCCCGAGAAGTCCGTCTTGCCGCCGCCCGCGAACGGGCGTGGGAGCGGGGCACCCACCCGCGACCGGGCAGCGAGGGCCGATCTCGGAACATGCGCGCGATCCGGCGCACGGACACCAAGCCGGAGATCGCCGTGCGCCGCTTGCTACACGCCGCCGGCTTCCGATACAGGGTGGACTTGCGTCTCGATCTGCCTAGCGGGCGGGTCAGGCCAGACATCGTGTTCACTCGCAGGCGGATAGCGGTGTTCATCGACTCCTGCTTCTTCCACTGCTGCCCGATCCACGGCCGCGTTCCGGCATCCAACGCCGCGTATTGGGTGCCGAAGCTGGAGCGCAACGTCGAGCGGGACCAGCTGGCGAACAAGCGGTTGGCCGACACCGGTTGGACGGTCGTCCGGGCGTGGAGTCACGAAGCGCCATCGGACATCGCACAGGTCGTGGCGGACGCCGTGCGTGAGGGACAGCGGTTTAGCGAGGAGGACCCTCCCGACAGACCGTAATTACAGAGCCCTAGCGACGCGCACGTGGTTACCGGTCGCTACATCACTGCATGTGGTCTCATCGCAGATATGTAGTGCAACGAGGTCCGACTCGGCTGACCTGAACTCCCTAGCCACTGATCGCGACCGGAAGGCGCACGACCTGAGCGCCATCATAAGCGTCGCTGATTGGCTCCCGCGACACGATTTGATCATCGCGGGGCTCGGCTCGGCTCCTTGGGGCGTGTGAGCGCAAGCCCGCCGAGCGACCGCCCCGCCGCAGCGGCTTCGGCAGCCTGCTGATCGGGTAGCAGATGGGCGTACGTCTCAGTCGTCGTGGTGATGGATTCGTGTCCGAGGCGGCGCTGCAGGAAGAAAAGGTCTGTCCTGGCCGCGATCATCCAAGGCATCTGGGTCGGGCGTGCCATCGTGACGGAGTGGGCGGGTTGCGGCGTCAAGGGCGGCGTCCAGGTGCTAGTCCAGAAGCGTCAACACGAGATCTGTTGCCCCACGGTGTTGGTGAATAGGAGCCCGTCCGGCGCCTTCTCCGCAGCCAACGGCATCAGAACGTCGACCAACTCCTTGGGCAGCGACACAGTCCGCCTGGCGTGCGTGGTCTTCGGCGGTCCGAAGTACCAATGACGGTCGCCGTCGCGCTTCCAAGCCTTCGTGACGCGCACCGTCGGCGGGCTGGCGAGAAGATTGAGGTTGCCGGGAGTCAGAGCTGTTGCTTCGCCCCACCGCAGGCCGGTCGCGACGAGAAGCAGCACCAATGGCCGGTAGTGGGCTGGACATGCGACGCAGGAGGGCGAACTCGCCGCGCGTTAACACCGTCATCTCGTCCTGCGTCAGCTGCGACTTGGGAGCTGCTCGCCAACGCAAGGGTTGTCCGCCCGGTAGCCAAGCCGGACCGAGGTGAACATCGACGCTGACAGCAGTCCATGATTGTTGGGAGTTGTCTTGGGCGACAGGCCCCTGTCGCTCATCGAGCGAACCCATCCGGCGACGTGCCGGTAGGAGATCACAGCAACCGGATAGGACCCGAGAGTCGGCGCGATGTGGCGGCGAAGCTGCTGTCTGTAGCTAGCGCGGGTGTCGGGACCAACCGCCGTCAAGAGGTCGATGTGCTCCGACACGGCCTCGACGACGGACGGGCCGTGCTCTCGAACGCGTCGGCGATTCGGGCGGCCTCGTTAGTGTGCCCACCGGTCGCCTCGAGGAGGTGCTTCGCGACGCGAGCGTCGTTCTCGTCGTACGTCAGCGAGCTCTGCCGCTTCGTCTCAGGGTCTCGCCAGAGCACCGCGAACGACCGCGTGCCGTCGGCTCGTACCCGCTCGCGGATGGAGGCAATGGATACGAAAATAGCCCCCCGTGTCAACGAGGGGCTACTTCCTGCCAACCTAAACATGCGTTCCCGCGGGTCAGATGGGTGGAGGTGGCGGGAATCGAACCCGCGTCCGATGACGAGAAACCAGGACTTCTCCGGGTGCAGTCTGCTGATGATTTTCTCGGCCCCCATCCCCCCGCAGACAGGAAGATGGACGGGCTCAGTCAGCTAAGAGTCCCGGCCGTCACACTGACGATGACGACCAGCAGTGGCTCTCTAGATGACGCTGGTTACTGAGTCGAGAGCGTACTCAGGCCAACGGACTTCGAAGACTCGCTCAGGCGGCGAGTGCGAAGTCGGTGCGCTTGGAATCGGCACCTATTGGTTTGCACGGATCGTTTACGAGATAACCGTGCATCCTCGACCCGCTTCTCCTGGCTCGACGATCACCGTCGAAACCGATCACCCCCATGTTCAGTTTTCAAGCTGGCCCCGGAGGGCCGTCGCCCAGTCTACGCGCCCGGCGCGCAGGACGTCACCGTGATTCAGACCGCCGCGCCGACGGACAGCGACGGGTCGAGCTGCCGGGCCACCACCAGGGCGTCGGAGATCGTGATCGCGTACGCCACCGTGTACCGCCCGTCAGTCGCCACCGCCGTCGTCATGCCGACCACCTCCCCCTCGTCGTCGAACACCGGGCCGCCCGAGTCGCCCTCGACGACCGGCGAGGAGAACGCCAGCAGGCCGGACACCGATTCCGTGGAGGTCGTCACGGTCTGGTTGAGCGCGACGACCGAACCGGTAGCAGCAACCAAGGACCCGGCACCCTCGGCGTTCCCCACCGCCGTCACCTCGTCGCCAACAGCCGCGCCCGAGTCGTCGTCCAGGGTCACGGTCGCCAGGTCGGACGCGTCGGCCAGCTGCAGGACGGCGACGTCCGCGCGAGCGTCCGTCGCGACGACAGTCGCGGTCCACGACTGGCCGGACGACGGGTCCGTGACCTGGATCGCCGACGCGCCGGAGATCACGTGGTTGTTGGTCAGCGCGACGCCGTCCGACGTCAGGATCATCGCGGTGCCCGCCGCCGCCGCGCTGACCTGGCCGGACGCGTCCTCCGTCAGCGCGGTCACCGTCACGACGCCCGAGGCCGAGACCGTCGAGACGCCCGGCCACGCGGGCGCCTGCTGCTGGACGTCGGCGGGAGTGAACGCGGGAGCGACGGGATCCGACGAGGCCGACGAGGTGGACGACGAGGCCCGGTCCATGGCCGCGACCCCACCCGCACCGAACGCGGCGCCGACGACGAGCGCCGCGCCAAACGCCGCACCGCGCTGCAGCCGGCCCCGGCCGCCCGACGACGACGCGCCGGCCAGAGCCAGCTCGCGCGGCTCGTCGGGCGGGATCGAGGCCGCCTCCGGGACGTAAGGACGAGGCGAGGAGGCCAGGAGCGGCGCGAGCATGCCGCCCTCCGGCACGAAGGAATCGTCCGACCCAGGTGCTGCGGCACCCTCGGAAGGCGACGGCCGCCCGACCGTCGCCTCGTCGGTGGGCTTCGTGGGTTCGCGCTGCTCGTCCATCGTCCCGGCCTCCTCGCCGGCGCCCCGCTGGCGCCGTCAAGGAACAGGTAACCGGGCGTACCCGGCAAAGCCCTGAGGTGAACCCGTGGGCTTCCTGTGGGTGATCAGGTGCAGGATGGCGGCATGGACCTGCCCGTGATGCCGCCCGTCGCGCCCATGCTCGCCAAGTCCGTCAAGGAGATCCCCGACGTCGGGCACGTGGAGCCCAAGTGGGACGGCTTCCGGACCATCGTGTTCCGCGACGGCGACGAGGTGGAGCTCGGCAGCCGCAACGAGAAGCCGATGACGCGCTACTTCCCCGAGCTGGTCGAGTCGATCAAGGCCAACACCCCGGAGCGGTGCGTGCTCGACGGCGAGATCATCATCGTCACGGGCGACCGGCTCGACTTCGAGGCCCTCCAGCAGCGCATCCACCCGGCCGCGAGCCGCGTGAAGCTGCTGTCCGAGCAGACGCCCGCGTCGTTCGTCGCGTTCGACGTCCTGGCAATGGACGACGAGGACCTCACGCAGACTCCGTTCGCCGAGCGCCGACGACGGCTCGAGGCGGCTCTGAAGAACGCCAAGGCCCCCGTCCACGTGACCCCCGCGACGAGCGACCTCGCCGAGGCCCAGCAGTGGTTCACGCAGTTCGAGGGCGCGGGGCTCGACGGCGTCGTCGCCAAGCCCGTCGACGGGACCTACCAGCCCGACAAGCGGGCCATGTTCAAGATCAAGCACGAACGCACCGCCGATTGCGTGGTCGCCGGGTACCGGTGGCACAAGAGCGGCGACATCGTCGGCTCGCTGCTGCTCGGGCTCTACACCGACGACGGCCGGCTGCAGCACGTGGGCGTCGTCGCGAGCTTCCCGATGGCCCGGCGCGCGAGCCTGGTCGAGGAGCTCGCCCCGCTGCGCACCGAGATCGAGGACCACCCGTGGGGGCAGTGGGCCGACCAGTCCGCCCACGAGGGCAAGCGGATGCCCGGCAGCGTGAGCCGCTGGAACGCCGGCAAGGACCTGTCGTTCGTGCCGCTCAGGCCCGAGCTGGTCGTCGAGGTCGCCTACGACCACATGGAGGGTGACCGCTTCCGGCACACCACCCAGTTCCGCCGCTGGCGCACCGACCGCGATGCGGCCAGCTGCACCTATGACCAGCTCGAGGAGCCCATTCGCTTCGACCTCGCGGACATCCTGGGCCTCTAGCGGCCGGGCAGAGGCGCGTCAGTCGCCGCCCCCGCCGCCTCCGTCACCGCCGCCTCCGTCACCACAGCCGCCATCGCCGAACCCACCCCCGTCGCCACCCCATCCGTCGCCGGTTCCGTATCCCGCGCGGTCATCAGGGGGCGCCGCCGGCGCCCGCACGTCCGACCAATACACGGGCGCCGCACCGCCGACGAACACCGCCCCGTACCAGGCGCGCTCTCGCTCCGAGAGGCGGGAGTCCATGGGCCGGAGCGGCGACACCAGCCAGTTTGGGCGGCCACCGGGTCGCTCGGGCTCGACCGGATCCAGCCGCAGGTAGCCCCGCTCGGCGAGCGACTGGACGGGCGCCGGCGGCCGTGCCGGCCGAGACGCGTGACGTGCGGCGATCAGGACCACGGCGACGATCGCCGCGAAGACGACCAGGCCCGCGAGCACGGGGAGCGTGATCCTCACCAGGACCCACCTCCCCCGCCGCCCGCGCCGCCACCGGCCCCGCCGTCTCCCCCGAACCCGCCGCCGCCCCCAGTCCCGAACCCGGAGCTGAACGACGACGAGGGCGTCGAGTGGAAGACCGGCGGCCGCACGTGCGACCAGTACACGGGCACCATCCCGCCGAAGAACATGGCGTTGTACCAGGCGCGCTCCCGCGCGCTCAGACTGCCGTCGATCGGCCGCAGCGGCGTCATCATCCAGTTGGGCCGCCCGCCCGCACCCGAAGGAGCGACCGGGTCCATCCGCAGGTAGCCGCGCGAGGCGAGCGACTCGACGGCGGCCGGCGGACCGGACGGCCCGGCCGCGGACTTCACGACGATCACGATGATCGTGATGACCACCCCGAGGATGCCGATCCCGATCAACCCGCCGAAGAAGCCGCCGCCGTTCGAGGAGAACGGATCGGCGCCCTCCTCGGTCCACGAGCCGTCGGGCCCCTGGACGAACGACGGCGGGTTCCCGTTCTCGTCGAGCTCGAGCGGCCCCTCGGGAAGCCCTTCTTCGGCCCAGGCGTCGTCGCTGGAACTCTCCGAGGAGTCGTCGAACATGGCCGTGGCCCCCGGGAACGTCCCCGCCGGCCACCCGGCGAGCACGGTCAGCGCCTCACCGGGCGAGAGAGCGGCCTGCGTGAACGTCGCCCCCTCGGCCGTCACGTCCGACGACGAGCACGAGTCGGACGACCCGACCTCCCCGGCGTAGCACTCGGCCCGCTCCGCACCGGACGGCCCGACCACGGAGACGGTCACGTCGGACAGCGGCAGCTCCCAGTCCGGTCCGATCGGGTCCCAGTAGAGCTGGTCGCCGTCGCCGGTGGTCGCGTCGGTATTGATCAGCCCGAGCACGGTGTACTCGACGTGGTACTGCTGCACCCCGTCGACGTCGCCGATGCCTGGGTCGCCGATCCGGATCTGCACCGCGGACCCGTCGTCCTGCACGTCGACGTCCGCGGGTGCGTCGCTCGGCGAGGAGGCCGACACGTCCGCGACGGTGTAGACCCGGGTGCGCCCGTCGTCGGTCGCCTCCCGCACGGGGACCGTCAGGTACGGGCCGTGACCGGGTGTGTCGGCGAAGTCCATCGACAGGTCGATCGCGACGTGCGCGGTGCCGTCCGAGTCGAGCTGGACGGACTCGGCGTAGTGGGTGATCTGCTGGTCCCCGTCGGCCGCCGCAGCGGACGGAACCAGCACGACGAACAACCCGGCGACTGCGACAGCAACGCTTCTCATCGTTCCCCCTCGCTCACCCCAACAGCGGATACGCGAAAGGTAAAGCCTAGATATAGGCCCTGTCTACAGGTCAGCGATCCCGCTTCTCCCGGATCGCCTTCACGGCCTCCATGTTGTCCTGCCGCTCGCGCAGGGCCTGCCGCTTGTCGTACTCGCGCTTGCCTCGCGCCAGCGCGATCTCGACCTTCGCCCGCCCGTCCAGGAAGTACAGGGACAGGGGCACGATCGTCTGCCCCTTCTCCCGCGTCTTGGACTCCAGGCGGTCGATCTCGTCGCGGTGCAGCAGCAGCTTGCGCTTGCGGCGCGGGCCGTGGTTGGTCCAGCTGCCCTGGGAGTACTCGGGGATGTGGACGCCGTGCATCCAGATCTCGTGGCCGTCGATCTCGCAGAAGCCGTCGATCAGCGAAGCCCGGCCCATGCGCAGGGCCTTAACCTCGGTCCCGGACAGCACGATGCCCGCCTCGAACACGTCCTCGATGGTGTAGTCGTGCCGGGCCTTGCGGTTGGAGGCAATGACCTTGCGGCCCGTCTCCTTGGGCATGATCGTCGTCCCTTGTTTCGTATGACTGCCAGCGGACGAGCCTACCCGGGCCACCCGGGGGTACGACGAGCGGAAATCTACAGACCCAGCAGCGGGCGCGGGTTCACGGTGTGCCCGTTGACGTACACCTCGAAGTGCAGGTGGCACGCGGCCGAGGTGCCGGTGTTGCCCGAGTAGCCGATGAGCTGGCCCCGCTCGACGTACTGGCCCGAGCTCACCACGCCGCGCGTGAGGTGGTTGTAGCTCTCCGCCAGCGAGTTGCCGTTGACCGTGCCGCTGTCGATCATCACCTGGTTGCCGAAGCCGAACCGGAACTTGGACCACATGACGATGCCGTCGCGGCCCGCGTACACCTTGGTGTTGCAGTAGGTGCGCAGGTCGATCCCGGCGTGCAGGCGCGTGTAGTGCAGGATCGGGTGGAAGCGCATCCCGTACTCGGACGTCACATGGATCGGGTTGACGCTCGTCGGGTTGCTGAACAGGGCGCCGGACAGCGGCTGGGACGACGAGTGGTTCGGCTTGCTCGGCGGCTTGCCCGCCGCCGCCTCCTCGCGGGCCTTGCGCTCGGCCTCCTCGCGCTTGCGCTTGAGCTCGGCGTCGCGCGCCTTCGCCTGCGACTTGAGCGCGTTGATCTCCTTCTGGATCTGCCGGGCCTCCGCGTCGGCGTGCGCGATCTCCGCGAGCACCGCGGCGCGCTGCGACTCGAGCGAGGCCTGCTTGCTCTTCTGCTCCGCGACGAGGTCGTCGAGTGCCTTGCGGGCCGCCTCGGCCTTGTCGGCAGCCGTCTTGGCCTCGGCGAGCTTGTCCTGCGCCTCGTCGTTGAGCTCGGTGATGCGATCCTCGACGGCCTCGAGGCGCACGTGCGCGCTCTTGTTGGTCGCCTCGGAGGTCTTGAGGTCGTCGAGCACCTGCGCCTGCGTGCGCAGCGCGGTGGTCATCAGGCCGTAGCGCTCGATGAAGTCGTCGGTGCTGGTCGAGTCGAGGATGACCTCGACGCCCGAGACGGCTCCCCCGGTGCGGTACGCCTCGCGGGCCATCTGGCCGATCGCGGCGCGCGTCTTGGTCGCGTCGTCGGTGTCCTTGGTGATCGCCTCGCCCAGCGTGACCTTCTGGTCCTGGGCGTCCTGCAGCCGGTCGGCGATGAGCTTGGCCTCGCGCTGCGCCTTATCGCGCGTCGCGTTGGCCTCGTCGAGCTTGACCTGGGCGTCCGGGATCTGGCCCTGGATCTCGAGCAGCCGGTCGGACGTCTCCTGGATCTTGGCGTTGACGCCCTCCATGGTGTCCTCGGCGGCCTCGCGCTCCGCCGCGTTCTGCTTCTTCTCCTTCTCGGCCGCGGCGCGCTTGTCGTCGATCGAGTCGCCCGCGGCCGGCGAGGCGACCGCGCCGAACGTCAGGGTGGCGGCGACCGCGCCGACGGCCAGGGCCGCGACGAGACGCAGAGGACGACGACGCATGCTCACACCTTCGTGTAGCGACTGAGCGTGACCAGGGAGGAGATCGCGGCGAGCAGGATCGCCGCCGCGACCAGGAAGGGCGCGACCGTCATCACGTCGGACGTGCTCACGTACGGGATCCAGCCCACGGACGTGCCGAGCCAGTCCGTGATGAGGTACTCGACCCCCAGCCACAACCCGCCCACGGCGAGCAGCGATCCGATGGTCGCGGCGATCGCACCCTCGAGCATGAACGGCAGCTGGATGAACATCGTGGACGCGCCGACGAGCCGCATGATGCCGGTCTCGCGGCGTCGCGAGAGGGCGGACAGGCGGATCGTCGTCGTGATGAGCAGGACGGCCGCCACGAGCATGACCGCGGCCAGGCCACCGGCGAGCAGCGTCGCGCGGTCGAGCACCAGGAACAGCCGGTCGAACAGGCGGCGCTGGTCCTCGACGGCCTCGACGCCCTGCCGGCCGGAGACGACCTCGGAGACGACCTGATACTGCTCGGGGTCGGTCAGCTTGATGCGGAACGAGGAGTTCATGTCGTCGGCCGTGGTCGCCGACGCCCAGAACTGGTCCTTGAACTGACGCTGGAACGACTTGAAGGCCTGTTCCTTGGTCTCGAAGTAGATCTTCTCGATGTACGGCTTGACCTCGGGCGCCTGCAGGGCGTCCTCGATCTCCTGCTTCTGCTCCGCGGTGACCTCACCGCCGGCGCAGGTCTTCTCCGAGGAGTTCGCGGGGCACAGGAAGACGGAGACCTCGACCTTGTCGTACCAGTCGTCCTTCATCTTGCCGATCTGCATCTGCAGCAGGGCGGCGCTCCCGACGAAGGTCAGGGAGACGAAGGTGACGAGGATGACCGAGATGGTCATCGACAGGTTGCGACGAAGGCCGATGCCGATCTCGGACAGGATGAACTGCAGGCGCATCAGCGGTCCGACCCGTACACGCCGCGCGACTGGTCGCGGACCATGCTGCCCGTGCTCAGCTCGACGACGCGCTTGCGCATCTGGTCGACGATCTCGTCGTCGTGCGTGGCCATGACCACGGTGGTGCCGGTGCGGTTGATGCGGTCGAGCAGGCGCATGATCCCCAGGG
>Ga0160439_1000262_pt1 | contig 32314 bp, 30 predicted proteins | sample HID1975M_E0MG_FD_108201 | JGI IMG/M metagenome (GOLD analysis project Ga0160439, IMG submission 108201) | Enriched soil microbial communities from UW Madison campus, WI, USA - HID1975M_E0 MG | ecosystem: Environmental > Terrestrial > Soil > Unclassified | place: USA: Madison, Wisconsin... | reverse complement strand
TCTTTATGATGAGCTAACCGAAGACTGAGTTAATTGCGCTTATTGACCGACCCGCCACGCAACATCACGCATGGCATCGCGGGCTGCCTGGCTGATACCACCAAGCTGGAAAAACCCATGGATCACCCCGAGATAGCGTTGGCAGGTGGACTCAACGCCTTGATCCATCAGGCACTCATGCAGAACCTCGCCTTCATTACGCAGTGGGTCATATTCAGCGGTAATGATATGTACTGGCGGCAGGCCTGCAAAATCTTCACGAAATAACGGGCTGGCCTCTTCATCCATTGAGTCAAGATCGGGCATATAGGCTTCGTAACCTGAAAGCAGCGTATCGCGGGTAATGATGTAGTCGTAGCCATTTTCCTGATAACTGACCGATTCCGCCGTCGCGTCCAGCATCGGGTAAATCAGCATCAGCCGCGCAGGCAGCCAGTTTCCCGCACTTTTCAGGCGCAAGGCGGTGACCAGAGCAATGTGCCCGCCAGCGCTGTCGCCCGCGAGCGTGATTCGTTCACGATTCACTTCCAGTTGTTCTGCCGCTTGCCAGATAGCGTCCGCTGCACGCTCAGCGTCGTCATGCGCGGCCGGATAAGTATGCTCCGGTGCCACACGATACTGAACGGCAATCACCCGGCAACCACTGTGATAGCAAAGCTGGCGTAACTGATTGTCATGGGTTTCAAACCCACCGCTAACAAAGCAACCGCCGTGGTAGTAGATCACGGCGGGGAGTGATCCGGTTGCATTTAGCGGGGAAAATATACGTAACGTGCATCCATTAAGACTTATGTCTTTCACGTCGACTCGGGTTTCGGTTTCGCCCGCTAAAACAGTGCTGGCGATATACCCAGCCCGGCGTTCGGCAAAAGTTTGTTGGCGTGAAGAAGGGCGGCCAGAGTTAATAAATTCATCAACCAGCCCGGCAATTGCGGGTTCGAGGGACATACTGTGATCCTGCGTGATGACCAGGGCGGATAAGCCAAAGCTCTCCGCCCTGGGAACTTGTTACTCCCCTTCCCCCGGGAACAGGAAAGGATTGATACTGCTGCGGGCAAAACCTTCTTGCTCCATGCGTGCATCCAGCACCAGCGTGGCTAAATCGTCGGCCACGGCTTCCACTTTGGCATCTTTTTCCTGATAGAGAATCTTCAGGTAGGTGCCGCAGTCGCCACAGCTTTCCGCTTTAATCGCTGACTGTTCGCTTTCCAGCGACCAGTAGTTCAAATCGCGGGTTTGCTCGCAGTTGCTACATTTCACACGCACCACGTGCCACTCGGTTTCACACAAGTTGCAGTGCAAGTAACGCAAGCCACTGGTGCCGCCAATCTGCACGATGCTGGAAACCGGCATCGAACCGCAAACCGGGCAGAACTGGCGTTGCTCGCCGTATTCCGCTTTCGCACGCCCTGGAATCAGGCTCGCCATTTGCGCCCAGTAAAGCGACAACGCAGCCCAGATGAACGGGGCTTTGTCGCTGGAAACCAGCGCAAAATCAGCGTTAAACAACGCAGTAGCCATCTCTTCCAGCTCTTGCGTTGAAGCCTTTTCCAGATTTTCGATAACCGCCAGCGCCTGGCCGCTCATCTCTGGTTTTAGCTCAGCAATCAATGAGTTGAGCAAACGCTGCCAGTGCGGGTCACGCGGCAGAACATGGATATCCAGCGGCGGCTTGCCCGTTTCAGAAGATTTCTGAATCAGCGCTGTTAAATCCATTTCCAGCGGGTGGTCGTACAGCACCACTTCCTGCGCATGGGCAATAAGCGCCGCAAAGCGCAGGAAATCACCCAGCGGATTGTCGGTCGCCAGTTCGCGCAGGCGTTCTGCACGGCGGTTGTAGAGATTTTTCAGCCGGGGGAACAGTAACGGCGGGATAGTCTCCGCCGTACGTTTCGCGCTCTTATCCAGCTGGTCTTGCGGGATTATGCGAATGCTCATTCCTGTCGTTTTTCCTGTTTCTGGCGAACTTCACGATACCATTTCGGATGGTGTTTCTTCGCCCAGGACGTTGTGACCCAGCCTTCCACCATCGCGGTAATCGTGCCTTTCACCCAAAGGGCGGCGTAGATGTGGACCATAATAACCACAATCAGTGCCACTGCGGCAAATGAATGCACCATCAGGGCTACGCGAATCACCGGGATTGAGAAAGCAGGAGCGAAGTAAGGACGCCAGATAATCACGCCGCTCACCAGCAGTAGCACCAGGAAAATAATCGCCGCCCAGAACACGCATTTCTGGCCGAAGTTATAACGCCCGGTGTCACCCACTTCCTCGTTGACGACGATCTTACGAATATTCTTCGCCCAAAAGATATCATCCCGATTGATTAGATTGTGGTGCCAGTAACGGAAAAACATGATGATAAACGAGGCAAACATCACCACACCGACGAACGGATGGAGGATGCGCGCCAGCTGCGGCGTACCCAGAATGTGCATCAGCCAGTTAAAGGATGGGAAGAAGAACCCCAGCCCACTCACCGCCGCCAGTATGAAGCAGAAGGCGGTTACCCAGTGGTTGATGCGCTCTGGTGCGCTGTAACGTTGAATGGTCACTTGTTTTTTCATGGTTTGCGCACCTCGTCATCGTCATGGTGCAAGTTTTCGTCTTCATCATCGGCACGGTTCGGGCCAACTCCCACATAGTGGAACACGCTGGCGGCGAAGGTCGCAGCAAAGCCAATAGCGGCGAGCGGCTTCCAGACACCTTTCCAGAATTTCACGGTTGGGCTGATGGACGGATTCTCCGGCAGGCCGTGATACAGCGTCGGCTTGTCTGCATGATGCAGCACGTACATCACGTGAGTGCCGCCAACGCCTTCCGGGTCGTACAATCCGGCGTTGTCATAACCGCGTGTTTTCAACTCTGCCACGCGCTCGCCCGCCAGGTTTTTCATCGACTCTTTCGAGCCAAAATGAATCGCGCCGGTTGGGCAAGTTTTCACGCAGGCAGGCTCCTGGCCGACGGTCACACGGTCTACGCACAGGGTGCATTTGTAGACACGGTTGTCCTCCGGGTTCAGGCGCGGCACATCAAACGGGCAACCGGCGATGCAGTAACCGCAGCCGATGCACTGTTCAGACTGGAAATCGACAATACCATTGGCGTACTGAATGATTGCGCCTTCAGCCGGGCAGGCTTTCAGGCAGCCTGGGTCCGCGCAGTGCATACAACCATCTTTGCGGATCAACCATTCCAGTTTGTCGTTTTGCTCCACTTCCGAGAAGCGCATGACCGTCCATGATTTGGCGGTCAAATCAGCCGGATTATCATAAACACCGACGTTGCTGCCGATTTCATCACGCAGATCGTTCCACTCCGAACAGGCCACCTGGCAGGCTTTGCAGCCGATACAGGTGGTGACGTCGATAAGTTTCGCAACCTCTTGCTGACTTCCCCGCGCTTGTGGCGCAGGCGTGAGGCCGTTGGTGGCGGAACGACGGATAATGTCCTGAGATTGATAAGCCATAATTCGTCTCCGTTACACCTTTTCCACATTGACCAGGAACGCCTTAAATTCAGGCGTTTGCGTGTTGGCATCACCGACAAATGGCGTCAGGGTGTTAGCGATAAAGCCTTTCTTCGCCACACCTTCATAACCCCAGTGAATCGGAATACCGATGGTGTCCACTTTCTGGCCGTTCACATCGAGCTGGCGAATACGCTTGGTCACCACCGCTTTGGCTTTGATAAAGCCACGGTTGGAGGAGACTTTCACCGTGTCGCCGTGAGCAATGCCGAGTGAATTCGCGAGCTTTTCGCCAATCTCGATAAACTGCTCTGGCTGCGCGATGGCGTTAAGTACCGCGTGTTTAGTCCAGTAGTGGAAATGCTCGGTCAAACGATACGTGGTGCCGACATACGGGAATTTGTCATGCTTGCCCATCGCTTCCAGGTCACCTTTGAACACGCGCGCCGCCGGGTTAGAAACCACGTTCGGGTGCAGCGGGTTGGTGCCAAGCGGCGTTTCAAACGGCTCGTAATGTTCCGGGAACGGCCCTTCTGCCATCTTGTCGATAGCAAACAGACGCCCTAAACCTTCCGGCTGCATGATGAACGGCCCAACGTCAGTGCCAGGTGCGGCAGTGCTGTAGTCGGCAATATCCGCGCCGCTCCACTTCGCGCCATCCCAGGAGATCAGGCGGCGTTTTTCATCCCACGGTTTACCCGCTGGATCAGCAGAAGCACGGTTATACAGAATGCGGCGGTTGAGCGGCCACGCCCAGGCCCAGCCTAGTGTGTTACCCAGACCAGACGGATCAGCGTTATCGCGGCGTGCCATCTGGTTGCCGTCTGGCGTCCAGGAACCAGCGAAAATCCAGCAGCCACTGGAAGTAGTGCCGTCATCGCGCAGTTGTGCGAACGAGCTAAGCTGCTGACCTTTTTTCACCAGAACCGTACCGGTTACCGGATCGACCACGTCCTGCAACGCTTTACCGTTGCTTTCCATCGCCACTTCTTCCGGAGCCGGGTTGTCTGGCGTCTGGTAATTCCAGGTCATGTTCAGCACTTGCTCAGGCAGCGCACCGCCTTCGCTTTGGTACATATGGCGCATGCGGCTAAAGATACCCGCAAGGATTTCGCCGTCGTTCAGCGCTTCCCCTGGGGCATCCGCACCTTTCCAGTGCCACTGCAACCAGCGGCCGGAGTTAACGATAGAACCGTTTTCTTCAGCGAAGCAGGTGGATGGCAAGCGGAACACTTCGGTCTGGATTTTCGACGGGTCGACATCGTTAATCTCGCCGTGGTTTTGCCAGAAGTTCGAGGTTTCGGTGTTCAGCGGGTCGATGGTCACGAGGAATTTCAGCTTCGACAGTGACGCAATGACCTTGTTTTTGTTCGGGAACGAGGCGACAGGGTTAAAGCCCTGGCACAAATAACCGTTCACCTTGCCCTGGTTCATCATCTCGAAATATTGCAGGACGTCGTAGCCCTTGTCCCACTTCGGCAACCAGTCATAACCCCAGCTATTTTCCGCTGTGGCTTTGTCGCCGAAGAAGGCTTTCATCATCGAAACGAAGAATTTCGGGTAGTTGCCCCAGTAGTTGACCTGGCCTTCCAGCAGCGGTTTCGGCGTGTTGGCAGCAAGGTAAGTCTGGAGGTCAGGCTGTTTTTCATTCGGCAGCGTCATGTAGCCTGGCAGGCTTTGTGACAGCAGGCCGAGATCGGTCAGACCCTGAATGTTGGAGTGGCCGCGCAGGGCGTTCACGCCGCCGCCTGCCATCCCCATGTTGCCGAGCAGCAACTGAATCATCGCCATGGTGCGAATGTTCTGCGCGCCCACGGAGTGTTGCGTCCAGCCCAGCGCGTACAAGAACGACGCGGTTTTATCTTTTACGCTGGTCGCTGCGATGTATTCACAGACCTGGATGAAGTCATCTTTCGGAGTGCCGCAAATATTGGAAACCACTTCCGGCGTGTAGCGAGAAACGTGCTCTTTGAGCAGGTTCCACACGCAACGTGGATGAGTCAGCGTCAGGTCGCGTTTAGCGAAGCCTTTTTCGTCCAGCTCATAATTCCAGGTGGTTTTGTCGTATTTACGATTTACCGCGTCATAGCCCGAGAACAGGCCATCATCGAAGCTGTAATCCTCACGCACAATCAGATTGGCGTTGGTGTAAGCCTCAACGTATTCACGGTTGTATTTATTGTTATTGATCAGGTACAGCAACACGCCAGACAAGAAAGCGATGTCTGAGCCGGAACGAATCGGGGTGTAGAAATCCGCCACCGAAGCGGTACGCGTGAAGCGCGGATCGATAACAATCAGCTTCGCACCGTTGTGGATTTTGGCTTCCATCGCCCAGCGGAACCCGACTGGATGCGCTTCTGCCGCGTTTCCACCCATCACAATAACGAGATCGGCGTTCTTGATATCAACCCAGTGGTTGGTCATCGCACCGCGACCAAATGTTGGAGCAAGACTTGCTACCGTTGGTCCGTGTCAGACACGCGCCTGGTTATCTACGGCTAACATGCCGAGGGCGCGGGAAAATTTCTGGGTTAAATAGCCGGTTTCATTACTGGAAGCGGATGCGCACAACATGCCGGTGGAAAGCCAACGGTTAACCGTGGTTCCCTGGTCATTCTGGGCAATAAAGTTGGCATCGCGGTCAGCTTTCATCAGTTTGGCGATACGGTCAAACGCCGTTTCCCAGCTGATTTGTTCCCATTTATCCGAGCCTGGGGCGCGGTAAGACGGGAATTTAAGACGGCTTTCGCTGTGGATGAAATCCACAAGTCCTGCGCCTTTAGGGCAAAGTGCACCACGGTTTACCGGATGGTCCGGGTCGCCTTCAATATGGAAGATAGATGCTTTGGCATTTTTCGCGCCGTCACCGAGGCTGTACATCAATAGCCCACAACCGACGGAACAGTATGTGCAGGTATTACGCGTTTCACGGGTACGTAGTAATTTGTATTGCCGTGTTTCCGCCAGTGCAACGCCCGGGGCAAAACCCAGTGCCGCTGCTGTAGTCCCTGCCATACCGCCAGCACAGATCTTAAAGAACTGTCTTCTGCTGACCTGCATGGGTGCTCCTTGTTTCGACATTTTCACATGACTTATAGGTGTATTTTTTTTGCGGTCTGCGCCGCAAAAGTCCACAATCAAACCGAACTGGAAATATCCCCTACTCCAGAAGGGTTAGTGTTTCCAGAATACCACATTAGAATTAAGGCTGTTCCAATCAGGTTAAGACAAAGTGAACAATTCCAACCCAAATCAAAGCAAAATTGTGAACGCCGTCACTGGTGCGCGGACTATCGAGCTATGGCAACGCCAGGATTTGCTCGAGTCCAAAGACGACTGGCTGGCTGAAGAAGTGCCAGTCGCGCTGGTGTACAACGGTATTTCTCACGTGGTCATGATGGCCTCGCCCAAAGATTTGGAACTTTTTGCGCTCGGTTTCTCTTTATCTGAAGGGATTATTGAATCTCCGGCAGACATTTATGGAATTGATGTTTTATCCGTTTGTAATGGCTTAGAAGTGCAAATTGAGCTTTCCAGCCGCCGTTTTATGGGCTTGAAAGAGCGCCGACGCTCCCTTGCCGGGCGCACCGGCTGTGGCGTATGCGGTGTGGAGCAGCTCAATGATATTGGTCGCCCGATTACCCCGCTGCCATTTACGCAAACCTTCGATTTAAACCAACTTGATGCCGCCTTAAACCAGATGCGTGGATACCAGCCGGTCGGGCAACTCACGGGTTGTACTCACGCCGCACTTTGGCTTGATGCAAACGGCACCATTCTGGATGGCAGAGAAGATATTGGTCGCCACGTGGCATTAGATAAACTGCTCGGTGCACGCGCTCGCGAGGCCTGGCACAACGGCGCGGTTTTAGTCTCAAGCCGTGCCAGCTATGAAATGGTGCAAAAATCGGCCCAGTGCGGTGTCGAAATTCTGTTTGCCGTTTCTGCCGCGACAACGCTTGCCGTAGAAGTGGCAAGCCGCTGCAATTTGACGCTGGTGGGCTTTAGTAAACCAGGTCGAGCCACGGTTTATACGCACCCGCAGCGGCTGCGATAATAATCACCTGTTTCAGCATTCGTTTTTAATGGTTAGCGTGTAACGGGTTAGCCGCAAAGTAACGCCATAAACTGCGGGTAGCTCCTGATGCGTTCAATCTCATGCGCATCGTAGCGGTTTAACGCATTAGCTAAATAGCTGAAAATCTTTAGCTCCTGGCGCAATGCAGTGCTGGTGCAGGCTAACAACAGATGGGCAACAGACTCGCCGTTAATCATCACCGGGTGTTTAAGGCAAATAAAATAGCTGCGAAATTGACTGCTCGATTCACTCCAGCAATGGGGGATGGCGATATGATTGACGACCAGGTTTTCCCCTTCAGTTTCTCGTTGATAAACACTGCGCGCATCATCCTTATTTAAAAGCCCACGCTTCACTAACCTGGCACAGATATCTTTGATGATGGTTAGCCACTGATCACCCGGAGTGTTGGCATAAACAAAACTACACTCCTTAGGGATAAATTGCGGGAGCTTTTGTTTTATCAATGAATAATCCAGCTTCTCTTTCACGAGATTAATGCCTGCCGGATTAATAATATTCTTGATAACCAGCATTTCCGCCACGAGTGTATCCAGTGGAAAAGCGCTGTTATTGATAATCAGCGCGGGAGTCATTTCTTCGCACAATGCGTACAACTCCGCAGGGTGGAGCGCGATAACCACCCGGCAATTATGCAACTCACGTTCAATAGCCAGTTGATTGATAGTGGCGATGGCATTTTGCTCGGCGAGCAAAACAATGGTGTGCTTTTCACCCTGGTTGCGTTCCAGCGCACAGGCGAAATACAGGCCTATCAAATCGCTGTCATAAATTTCAATATTCAGCCGCTGCCTGATTTGGTTAATCAGCCCGATGCTGAGATCAAACGCCACTGGCCACGCTGCCTTCAGGTTGTTCATGGACCCTTGACGGCTCTCTTGTAACCATAAAGGCCGCGCCGCACACCGCGCAATATGAGCAGTCAGGTCATCAATCAGTTGCTGATCCAGTTCCCCCAAACCGTGGCTAATCAATAACTCATTCGTCAACTCGCCTATCACTGTGGTGGTGACTTGCGAAGCACTGTCTTGCAGCGCTTTTACCAGGGAATCGGCTTCCTTCAGCGCGTCATGCGAAAGGTACAGTCCAGCGGCTTCGTAAGCAGCATGGAAAGTCTGGCTGTTGCCTGCCGGTCCCGAAGGCGATTTTTGATTTCGCAGCGCGTAAACCGCCAACAACAACGTTGCGCAGTATTCAGAGTTATCGCTGATGCCTTCAATATTCTGTTGCAGAACCTGAAAGACCCGGCTTTCAAGGTTGAGACTGGCACAGACTGCCGACGGTGATTTTTTGATTAAATTAGCCAAAATGATCAGCTTCTTTCGGCGCGGCTCATCAATATAGTGCCCGGAGTTTGGCCTGCTGGTGATCCTGAAGCACCGTGAGCTTCGCTGCTTGAGCCGTGCGAGTTGATCGTTAACGATTTTCTCAGGCAAATTGAGGGCTTCTGCCAGTTGCAGCCGTGTGGTGTAGAGGTTCGTGAGTAAGACAAAAAGCATTCTGTCATCGTTATCATGGCGCTGTAACTGCATGAAATAACGGTTTCTGTCGAAAATATCTAACTGGTAGCCACTACCGTTAGTGCTAATGCGTGCCGCATCGCTGAGAGTAAAATTCAGGTAGTCGATATCGCGCAGCACAGTTCGGCTGGAGACATTTCCCCCGCTCGCCAACTCCTTCATGGTCAGGTTCTGGTTTTCCAGTCTTTCGAGCAGGGACAACTGACGTTCACTAAGCATTGATGGCGTACCGGGTTGAAGAAAACATAACCACTTTTGCGATTCGCCCGGAGAATGGCAAGCATCAAAAAACGGGTTTGCGAGATACATTCCAGAACTTACGCAATCCCGTAATTATCTTTAAATATAAGTATTTACCTCATCAATAAATGAAGCGTTAATTCTATTTAGAAGATGATGAATCATGCTAAAAGCCGCTGCATAATCGTTCCCGGAAATCATCGAACTATTCGCGTGCAGATAACGTGTTGGCAGGCAAATGGACACTACCGGGCGGCCTCCTCCCATCACATTAAAACGCCCGCCGTCTGTGGCCCCCGTTTTCATTGTGCAAAACTGCACGGGCGCGCCTACGGCTTCACTACTTTGCTTCAGCGCTGCCACCAGCTTTTGGTTGGGGAAATAACGTTTATCAAACAGCATTACCGCCGGGCCGTGGCCAAGTTTGAGCGGGAATTTAATGGGGTCGATGCCGGGAATATCCCCTGCCACGGCGGTATCCAGCACAATCACAATATCCGGTTTAACGAATTCGGCAGACGTTTGAGCCCCGCGCAGACCGACTTCTTCTTCAACCGTCGCAATGCCGTAAAGCGTGATGTCAGGGTTATTAACACTCTCAAATAACTCCGCCATTAATGCGCAACCCGCACGATTATCCAGCGCTTTCGCGGTGATTTTATCTTCACCCCAGCGGGCAAAATTGGCCTCTGGACTAATGAAATCCCCAATAGCGATGCCGCGCGAACAGACTTCTTCCCGACTGCTGGCACCGATATCAATAAACATTTCTTCATGCGCCATCGGCTGCTGTTTTTGCTTTTCACTTAAGGCATGAGGCGCTACGGAACCAATCAAACCGGGGATTTTCTCACCGCCACGGGTTCTGATTGTTACGCGGTGATTCAGCATTGACTGGTTCCACCATGACCCAATGGTATCGAACCAAATAAAGCCTTGTTCGCTGATGTGTTTCACCATAAAACCGACTTCATCCATATGGCCGACTATCGCCACTTTCGGGCCTTTATTGCCTTTGCAGGCGATAAAACTGCCCAGCCCATCGAACGTAATTTCATCCGCGAAGGGGCGTAGTTGGCGCGCCAGAATTTGGCGGACTTCATGTTCGTCACCACTGACTGCGCTGGCGTCACAAAGCTGTTTTAAGAAGTTAAATTTCATGAGCAACGTCCTGTTTTGCTGCGAGTTTACGAGCGCTATGTTTAAGCCAGGCGCCTTTGAGCACAATAATCAGCGTGATGTTCAACGCCAGTCCTGCGGCAAGCACCGCATAAAATGGAATGACAGGAGACATCAAACCAATCAGCGGGTCGAATACGCCAAGGCCCGGAGCCAGGCGTTGAATACCAAAGGTAATAACCAACATTCCAGTGATCCCACCGCTTAAAGTATTCGCGGTAATCATCGGTAACGGTGCAGCCAGCGCATACGGTATTGCAGGTTCGGTTGCCACGGTAGCCCCCACCACAATCGCGCTGCCTGCGGCGTCTTTTTCCTGCTGGGTAAACAGTTTTGGCGCAATAAAGGTGGCGATACCAGCAGCCATCGGCGGCATTAATGCCACCACGCCGACAATCGCGTACCAGTCATAAATGTGTTTTTCGAGCAGTGAAAAGCAGAAGAACCACGCAGTTTTGTTGATTGGCCCACCCATATCAAACGCCAGCATGGCCCCAACAAGGAACGCCGCGCCCAGTTTCATCGACGGTGGAATGGTATTCAGGAAATGCAGCAGCCCGTCCATGATACTCGCCATAAACGGCCCGACGACGTAATACGTCAAAACACCAAACACGAAAAGCGTAATGAAAGGGATCAGCATCGAGCCAAGCAGAGGTTGCAGCGCCTTGCCAAGTTTGACCTTACGGAAGTAACGAACGAAATAACCAATCGCCAGGCCGAGCACGACCGCGCCCAAGAATCCCGCGCCAGATTGCGTGCCGAGTAAACCTTTGTCATTTGCGAGGTAACAGACGATAAACGCCGGAGCAAACGCGGGTTTATCGCTAATTGACCAGGCGATATATGCGCCCATTATCGGGATCATAAATTTGAAGCCAAGATAGCCGATGGACTCGATAATCCAGCTAAACGACGGCGCGCCTTTGCTCATGTCCTGATACGGCAGGCCAAATTGCACCAGCATATTGGCGATTGCCACCAGAATACCGCCGCCAATCACGAACGGGAGAGCGGCTGAAACACCTGCCATCAGGTGACTCATCACGCTGCCCTGCCTTACTTCCTGATTTCCCAGTCTCACGCCGCTATCTGCCGCGAAAAGTTTTGAATGCGTCGGTAATTGTTCAAAGATCTGATTAATGTTTTTTAGCGCTTGCGAGATAGGCAATTCATACACTTTTTTCCCGGCGAAACGGGCGCGATCTTCTTCGTTTAATCCGCGCCCAATAGCGAGAATAACGTAGTCCGCAGCGACGATTTCGCTGTCCAACAGGCGGTTTTCGACTCCGTTTGCACCTTGTGTTTCAACTTTAATGACATGCCCAAGCGAACGGGCTTTTTGCTCCAGCGCCTCAGCCACCATGTAGGTGTGGGCAATCCCCGCCGGGCAGTTTGTTATAGCGACAAGTTTGAGAGGGGCTTCCATGGCGTGTTCCTCAGGCTCAGGAGAGAGTTTGGTTGAGCAGCGCGACGACATCCTGCGCATTGCCGGTTTTCAGCTGTTGGATAAAATCCTGGTGAATAATTTTGCGGCACAATGTGGAAATCACACTCACCTGTTCTTCGCCGCCGATCTCGGGAATGCCAATGCAAATCCAGCAGTTAACCCCTCCGCCATCCATCGCTTTCCAGTCAATATCCAGGGTGCTTCTGGCGAACAAAACAAAAGGTTTTACTACCGCAACGCTTTTGCCGTGGGGAACCGCCACACCAGAACCAAAACCCGTGGAGTGGTTTTGTTCACGCAGCAATAGCGTTTGCATAAAGGCTTGTTTGTCATTGATGTAGCCAAGATCTGCCGCCATTGCAGCAAGGTTTTTCAGCACTGAATAAGCGCTGTTGCCGCCAATATTGAGGTTTACTGCATTGGCATTGAGGAAGGACATCTGTTCGCTCCATCGAAGATTCAAAGCGATAGTGTAGAAAGTTAAACGCCTGCAAATAACAGCGGATATGTCACAGACCCGATGACATATTTGCGACTCTTAATCACGTTATTCTGTGGACGGGTACACATTGTTGCGGGAAACTAGCTTTCAGCTCCGCCACTTACTCACCAGACACGGATTTTTATGTCGCTTAAAGCCATCGCCAAACAACTCGGACTTTCTGTTACTACTGTCAGCCGCGCGCTGAACGGTTATGACGATGTATCGCAAGAGACAAAAGCACGTGTCGAAGCCGAAGCACAGCGCCGTGGTTACCGCCCAAATACCTTTGCCCGCCGCCTGAAGATGGGGAAAATTGATGCCGTTGGGCTGGTTTTTCCTGTTCATCCCGTGCCGCTCAATAACAGCGTCTTTATGGACATGGTCGGCGAAATTAGCCGTGAACTGGCGCAACATGAAGTGGATTTACTGCTTATTGCCGATGACGATAATGCCGATCGGCACGGATTTATGCGCATGGTGCAAGGCCGCCGTGTCGATGCGCTGATTGTGGCTCACACGCTCGATAACGATCCACGTTTGCAACAGCTACAATCTGCCGGTTTCCCGTTTTTAGCTCTGGGTCGCAGCCAACTGGCTCAACCCTACGCATGGTTCGATTTTGACAATCACGCTGGCACCTATAATGCGGCTAACCACCTGATTTCACTCGGACATGAGCGAATCGCGCTGCTTGGCGAAAATAACTACCAGGCATTTATCACGCAACGCCGCAACGGCTATCTTGATGCACTCGCAAACCACCAGTTATGCACGGATTATCTACGCGAAGTGCCACCAACCCGCCGCGCGGGTTACAAAGCCGTGCAAGAGTTAATGGCGTTACCTTCGCCACCCACGGCGATAATTACCGACTGCAACTCGCATGGCGACGGTGCCGCGATGGCATTGCAACATATGGGATTGCTGACGGGTGAAAACCGCGTGTCCCTCGTGGTTTACGATGGTTTGCCAACAGACAGCATTGTCGAAACTGACGTCGCCGCCGTGATTCAATCGACGCGTGAAGGTGTCGGAAAGCAAATTTCAAGCATGGTGCTGGGCCTGATTTCCGGCCAACCTATCGATTCCCTGCAAATACTTTGGCAACCGGAATTTTTTCCCGGCGTCACCACTAATCCTCCAGCCTGATTTTCACTGATTTTATAATCACGATCACATTACCGAAACGTTTTGGTTGGCATCCGAAACGTTTCGGATCAACAGTAATGACATCACTTTCCCGGAGATGCCATTCATGGAACCGATTTATCATCGCTTAACCAGCGCCCAAAGCGACATCGTTATAAGAACCCAACCTTTCGCCGAAATTGTCTACTGGGGCCAGCATCTTGCGCACTTTTAACCGCTAGATTGCGCCAGCCTGGATCGCCCCATCGCCAATGGCCGCCTTGATATTGATACGCCGATAACCTTAGGTGCAGAACTCGGGCGCGGTCTGTTTGGCTCGCCGGGGATTGAAGGCCATCGCAACGGCCTGGATGCCTCCCCTATCTTTACCACCACGCAGGTGGAACAAAACGGCCAGAATTTAACGATCACCGCTGAGGATAAGCAGGCCGGTTTGCGCCTGATTAGCGAGCTTCGTCTTGATAGCAGCGGCGTGTTGCAAATTCGCCATGGGCTGACCAACTTACGCGCGACTCCGTGGCAAGTGGATCGCCTGGCTATCACTCTGCCCATTGCTGAACGCGCCCTGGAAGTCATGGCGTTTCATGGGCGCTGGACACGTGAATTCCAGCCACACCGCATTCGTCTCGAACACGACAGCTTCGTGCTGGAAAATCGCCGGGGGCGCACCTCGCATGAACATTTCCCGGCCATGATTGCGGGAACGGCCGCATTTAGTGAACAGCAAGGCGCTGTGTGGGGCGTGCATTTGGGCTGGAGCGGCAACCATCGTCTGCGCTGCGAAGTGAAAACGGATGGCCGTCGTTATCTGCAAGCCGAAGCGCTGTATCTGGCGGGGGAAATGGCGCTGGGTGAAGGCGAAACGCTGCACACGCCATGGCTTTATGCCAGCCATTCTGGCAACGGCCTGAACGGTATGAGCCAGCAGTTCCACCAATTCCTGCGCGAACAGGTTATTCGCTTCCCGGAAAATAAGCCGCGCCCGGTGCATCTCAATACGTGGGAAGGGATCTATTTCGACCATAACCCGGAATACATCATGCAGATGGCGAGCCGCGCCGCCGAGTTGGGCGTGGAGCGTTTCATCATTGATGACGGCTGGTTTAAAGGCCGCAATCATGACCGGGCAGCGCTCGGCGACTGGTATCTTGACGAGCAAAAATATCCGAATGGTTTGATACCGGTTATCAACCATGTGAAGGCATGCGGCATGGAATTTGGTATTTGGGTCGAGCCGGAAATGATTAATCCGGATTCCGATTTATACCGCGCGCATCCCGATTGGGTGCTGGCGCTGCCGGGCTACGAGCAGGCAACCGGGCGTTACCAGTGGGTGCTGGACCTTAGCAATCCGCAGGTGTTCGATTATCTTTTAGAGCGCATGAACTGGCTGCTGGGCGAACATCCGATTGATTACGTGAAGTGGGATATGAACCGCGAGCTGGTTCAGGCGGGGCATAATGGCAAAGCGGCAGCGGATGCACAAACTCGTCAGTTTTACCGTCTGTTGGACGAACTTAACCGCAAATACCCGCATGTTGAGTTTGAATCCTGCGCATCGGGTGGCGGTCGAATCGACTATGAAGTGCTAAAACGCACCCATCGTTTCTGGGCCTCAGACAATAACGATGCGCTGGAGCGTAATACCATCCAGCGCGGCATGAGCTATTTCTTCCCACCAGAAGTGATGGGCGCACACATCGGTAATATGCGTTGCCATGCCACCTATCGTCAGCACAGCATTGAGTTTCGTGGCCTGACAGCCCTGTTCGGGCACCTGGGTATGGAGCTTGACCCGATGACGGCCGACGCTGCCGAAAGCGCAGGTTACGAGCGCTACGTGCAACTCTACAAACAGTGGCGACCGCTGCTGCATACCGGCAAACAGTGGCGCGTGGATATGCCAGATGCCACAACGCAAGTGCAAGGTGTCGTTGCGGAAGATAAGTCTCAGGCGCTGTATTTAGTCAGCCAACTGGCGATGCCGGATTATACGCTCGCCGGTAATTTGCGCGTGCCAGGCCTCGACCCGGCGGCACGTTATTGCATCACGCTGCTCGACCATCCGCAAATCAGCGTGGTGGGCAAAGGCGGTCATACCATGCGGAAGCTACCGGGCTGGATGGAAACAACGCAAACCGTTAGCGGGGAATGGCTGGCGCAGGCCGGATTAGCCCTGCCGATCCTCGACCCGGAAAGCGCCATTTTGATTGGCTTTGAACGCGTGTAATACCATGACATCGGGGCGGCACACGCTGCCCCATCAAGTTTGTCCCTTTGAGGAAAACACAATGAGCATGCCTGCCTGTACCCATAAAAATAACCCTAATTTCTGGATTTTTGGCCTGTTTTTCTTTCTCTACTTTTTCATTATGGCGACCTGTTTCCCGTTCCTGCCCATCTGGCTTTCGGACGTAATCGGCCTGAATAAAACGCATACCGGGATCGTGTTTTCCTGTATTTCTCTGTTTGCCATTCTCTGCCAGCCCGTTCTGGGGATCATTTCCGACAAACTGGGGCTTAAAAAGCATTTGCTGTGGGTCATAACCCTGATGCTGTTCTTCTTCGCCCCTTTCTTCTTGTATGTTTTTGCTCCGCTGCTAAAAGCCAATATCGTGCTCGGGGCGCTTGCTGGCGGGATTTATATCGGTTTTGTATTCTCTGCGGTTCCGGCGCGATTGAGGCGTATATCGAGCGCGTGAGCCGAAATAGCTATTTTGAATACGGTAAAGCGCGGATGTTTGGCTGCCTGGGCTGGGGGTTGTGCGCTTCCACCGCAGGGGTGTTATTTAACGTTAATCCGGCGTTTGTGTTCTGGATGGGTTCAGGTGCGGCCGTGATTTTGATGGTGCTGTTGCTGGTCGCTCGCCCACAGGCAAACCAGACCGCGCAGGTTATGGATTCTTTGGGTGCCAATCAGCGCCAGATTTCTGCAAAAATGGTCTTTTCGTTATTTAAAATGCCCAAAATGTGGATGTTCATTCTCTATGTAGTGGGTGTGGCATGCGTTTACGACGTCTTCGATCAACAGTTTGCGACCTTCTTTAAAACCTTCTTTGATACTCCGCAGCAAGGCACCCAAGCCTTCGGTTTTGCGACCACTGCCGGAGAAATTTGCAACGCGATTATTATGTTCTGCTCGCCGTGGATCATTAACCGCATCGGCGCCAAAAACACGCTGCTGATTGCCGGGGCGATCATGACCACGCGTATTATTGGCTCGGCTTTTGCCACCACGGCGTTTGAAGTGATTGCACTCAAAATGTTGCATGCGCTGGAAGTGCCGTTCCTGTTGGTTGGGGCATTTAAATATATTACCGGCGTGTTCGACACCCGCCTGTCAGCCACGATTTATTTGATTGGTTTCCAGTTTGCCAAACAGTCCGCGGCGATTTTCCTCTCGGCTTTTGCCGGAAATATGTACGATAAGATTGGCTTCCAGGATACATACCTGATTCTGAGCGGTATCGTGCTGACCATCACCGTCGTGTCAGCGTTTACCCTGTCAAATCACAGAGCCCCGCTCCCACAAGCTGCGGCAGCTCCGGCAAATTAAGGAAGAAAGAACATGTCAGTACGAAGAAAAATGGAAGTTGGCGAGCTGTATACGGACCACTGCGAAGGGTTGCCGGAAGAGCGCCGGGCAGGCAAAGAGTTGGTCTATGACTACAACATGACGCGCCCTTCGCAAGAGGCTCACCGTGCCGAACTGCTCCAGCAATTATTTGGCAGCGTGGGCGAAAATTGCTGGGTCGAGCCGCCCATCCGTGTGGCTTATGGCAGCCACACGCATATCGGCAAAAACTTTTACGCTAACTTTAATTTCATCGTGGTGGATGACGCCACGGTGACGATTGGCGATAACGTGATGGTTGCACCCAATGTGACCATTTCTACCGCCGGGCATCCGATAGACCCAGAAATCCGCATCACCGGGCAGCAGTTTTCTTTGCCCGTTACCATTGAAGATAACGTGTGGCTGGGAACGGGCGTCATCATCAACCCCGGTGTGGTGATTGGCCGCAACAGCGTGATTGGCGCGGGTAGCGTAGTGACAAAATCTATTCCGCCAAACGTGGTTGCCGCAGGCGTGCCTTGCCGGGTGCTGCGTGACATTACTGTGGAAGATAAATTGTCTTTTGCTGGTTAGAATGCCCTTTTAAATGATGAAGACGGATGGCTTATCCGTCTTCACGCTTATTTCTTTTAGACTTCTAAATTAACCCCATTCCTTTTCAGCCATATAAAAATGCGTTAGCAGTCACATTTTTGAAAGCTAATAATTCCCCATCAAAACCAAGTACACGCTGATATTATTAGTTTTCACCCGCCAAGATTAATCCATTGAAATATAAAATATTTTCAACAAATGTTTTGTTTTCCGCCATTAATTATCTGTGATTCATATCACAAAAAACGCCCCTAAAAACCCTCTGTCAATGACCTCCAGGCTTAAATGAATCCTGCTTTTGTGACATCCATTGCAAATTCAAGTCTTGTTTAAAGGGAAAAATGTCTGCAAGCAAATAAACGAGGCGAGCGTCATGAGAATCGGCATGGTAATTAGCGGCGGTGATGTCACGGGAATAAATAATTTTGTTTTTCAGATTTCCCGACTGGCACAAGCAGAAATCGTTTTGTTTAACGGTGGTATTCCAGGTTTATTGCAGAATAATCACCAGGCTATTTCCGCACGGGATCTAGTGGATTTTTCTGTTGCTGCCATTCCGATTATGTCTTCAGGCAGAACTCATCGTAAATTAATGGGTAGCGAATATGAAACCATCGCAAAACAGTTAAAAACCCTGCATATCGATGTGCTTATTATGGCAGGCGGAGACGGCTCCTTACAGTTTCTGAATAACCTTAGCGAATATGGTGTGAATTGTTTCGGTGTCGGTATGACCATCGACAACGATGTTTACGGCAGTGATTACACCATTGGTTTTTCAACTGCCTGTGAACAAGTCATTAAAGAAGTCGGCAAACTGCGTAATACAGGTCGCGCTTTGCCAGGGCGGGTTTTTATGGTTGAACTGCTCGGCGGCTACTGCGGTGAATTGACGCTGCAATCGGCGATTAAAAGCAATGCTGATTTTGCGCTCATCCCCGAATGCCAGCAGTCGTTGAGCGAACTGGCACACAAGATTAGCGCACGCCTTGAGACACAAAACAGCGTCGTAATCCTTTGCTCTGAAGGTTACACCAAAGAATATTCCCCCGGTTTCCAGGGGGCGATTGACACCATGATTAAACAACTTGAGCCAAAAATTGGCGTACGAATTCGTAAGTCGATTATTGGTTATAGCTTGCGTAACGGTGACCCTACCTGCGAGGAAATTTATCAGGGCACAATTATGGCAGGTGAAGTCGTTCGTTGTATCCAGTCCGGCATGAGAAATAAAGCCATTATTATTAATTCGAGTAACAAACCGATCCCTATAGATTTAATCAGTATGCAAAAACGCCTCGTCGACACCGAAGGGCATCATTATAAATTAGCGAAGCAGCTCAATATTATTTGAGGAGACTTTCAATGCTTAAAATTCTTTGTGTATGCGGCTGTGGTTTAGGTTCCAGTTTCGCCATTGAAATGGCTGCAACTGCGGTACTTAAAAAACTTCAAATCCCGGCAGAAATTGATCACACCACCGTATCAGAAGCGGGGGCCTTTAAATCTGACATTATTTTAACGCAAAAAACCTTCGCCGATATTTTAACGGCCGATGCCAGCGAAGAGGAAATTAAACGCGTCATTGTGCTGCACCGTCTCACGGATAAAGACGAAATCGAACAAAAGATTGTCGCCTTTTTAAAAGAACGCAATGTGAAGGTATTCGACCATGAATAGCATCATTAACTTTATTGTTAAAGACCTGCTAGGACAGGCATCAATATTGATTGCCTTTATTGCCATGCTCGGTCTTTTGCTGCAAAAAAAATCGAAGGGTAAAGTCGCGGAAGGGACGTTTAAAACGCTGCTTGGTTTTTTAATCATGATGGCGGGTATCAACATTATTGTTGATACGCTGACTTTCCTGAACGACATCTTCACCCACGGTTTCGGTATGAAAGGCTACATCACCGATGTGGCCGCTATTGCCGGCCTTGCAAACCGTGAGCTGGGTTCCGAAGTGGCACTCACGCTGATGGTGATATTTATCGTCAACATCATCATTGCCCGCATCACGCCGTTTAAGTACATCTTTCTCACCGGGCAAGCACTGCTTTGGATGGCAACGATTGGTGCAGTTATCGGCTATAAAGCCGGGCTGACCGGGCTACCGTTGATTCTTACTGGCGGGATCTTCGGCGGAATTATGGCGGTGCTGATGCCTGCCCTCGCCCAACCTGTGGTACGCCGCATTACCGGTTCTGACGATGTCGCTCTGGGCCACTTCTGCACTATTGGTTATCTGGTGCAGGCTGCGGTGGCGAAGGTTGTCGGCAAGGGTTCTAAATCTACCGAAGACCTGGTGCTACCGGATAACTTCAAATTCTTGCAGGACACTTACCTTTCGATGGCCGTGGTGATGATCCCTATGTACCTCATCCCGGCGCTGGCGGCAGGCCCGGAATACATCGGCCAATACTCCAACGGCGTGAATTACCTGATGTTTGCGTTTATGCAGGCAATTCAGTTTGTTGCCGGGGTATTCGTGCTCTATAGCGGTGTGCGTTTGCTGCTTAACGAACTGGTGCCTGCGTTCCGTGGTATTGCGATGCGCATCGTACCGGATGCCAAACCGGCGCTGGACTGCCCGGTGCTGTTCCCTTACGCCCCCAATGCCGTAATTGTTGGTTTCCTTGCCACAACTGTCGGCTCCATCATCGGCATGATTGTCTTCCCAATGTTTGGCCTGGCGATGATTCTGCCTGGCTTGTTGACCAACTTCTTTGCTGGCGGCACTGCTGGGATTTTCGGTAACGCAATGGGTGGTAGACGCGGTGCAATCATCGGCGGCGTAGTACATGGGCTGTTTATTACCTTCCTGCCAGCCATCCTGGTGCCAATGCTTGAAAGCTACGGCTTTACCGGTGTGACTTTCAGTGATTCTGATGTGATCAGTAGCGGCCTGATTTTGGGACATGTATTCCAGAATAACTGGACGTTTGTCGGCTTATTCATCCTGTTCGTAGCGCTTATCGCCTGGTTCGTGAATGGCAAATCAACCAAACCTCAAGAGGAAAAAGCACATGAGTCTGTATAACTTCCCGGATTTATTACAGGTAGCCAAAGAGCGTAAATTTAAAGCGGTAGGCTCCTTTAATTTGCATTGTCTTGAAATGCTGCCCGCTTATTTTAAAGCTGCCAAAGCAACCAATAGCCCGTTAATGATTCAAATTTCTACCGGGACGGCGGAATATTTAGGTTATCGTTTATTAGTAGATTCCATTCGTTCTTTATCCGAAAGCCAGCAAATACCCACCTGCTTGCATTTGGATCACTGCTCAGATATTGAGTCCATTAAAACAGCCATCGATGCCGGATTTAGTTCAGTAATGTATGACGGCTCCCATCTGGACATGGCAGATAATATTGCTAATACCCGTAAGGTTATTGATATTGCTCGCCCGCGAAATATCTCTGTAGAAGCAGAATTAGGCGCGATTGGCGGCTCAGAAGATGGCAAAGCGGTTGCCATGGAAGATATTTGCTTTACCACCACCGAAGACGCCAAACGCTTTGTTGATGAAACCGGGGTGGATATGCTGGCGGTATCCGTCGGTACGGTACACGGCCTGTATACCGGCAAAGCGAAAATTCAGCATCAACGCCTGGCGGATATCAGCGAAGTGACCAAAACCCCGCTGGTACTGCACGGTGGCACAGGTGTCAGCGATGAAGATATGCGCCGCGCCGTCGCCGGGGGCATTGATAAGGTCAACGTCGGTACTGAAATGAACGTGCAATGGGTAGGTCACTGCAAAGAAACCTTCGAGAAGGGCAAAGTGAATGACAGTGTGCGCAAATTTTTAATACCGGCAAATGATGCAGTCGCTGCTGTATTAATCGAAAAGATCGCATTATTTAAATAAAGCAGGCGTTATCCTCTACTCTTCATTGTAACCCTGGTTGCGTGGCAACCGTCGGGCGGGAGCTAGCTATGTTTGGATCTTTAAAAAAACTTTTTCACAGTGATAATTCGGATACGGCGCAATATGATATTCAAGCCGTACAACTTGAAACTGAATTAACTGCTCTGGAAAACACGTTAACGGAAAACCCAAATAATGGCGAAACACAAAAAGCATTAATGTTGCGCTATAACCAGGCGTTACAAGTTTTTGCGAAGAGTAAAACACACCGTCAGCATATCGATGCTTTATTTGTCAAAATTGATGAGCTGAGAAATGTTATTCGTAAGAATATTTAGGGAGAACTCATGGCCATTAAAGAGTTATTAATTGAAGCGCAGGCAATACAAGTTGGCGTGCGCGAAACGGACTGGAAAAAGGTGATTAGACTAGCGGCTCAACCGCTGGTTGATAATGGCTATATCCTGCCCTCCTACTACCAGGCAGTAATTAATAACACCCTTGAGCATGGTGCGTATTACGTTTTTGAAGAGGGCGTCGCCATGCCCCACGCTCGCCCGGAATGCGGGGTGATAAAAAATGGCTTCAGTCTGGTTTTGCTTGATGAGCCCATCGCCTTTGCCGACAGCGAAAAGGCCGATATCGTGATTATGTTTGCCGCCTGCGACAGCAACGGGCACATCGAAGAAGGTATCCGCGCGATTGTGAATTTGTTGGGCGATGATGATGTGATGGCAAAACTGCGTCGGGCAAAAGGTAAGGAAGAGGTGATCGCAATATTATGAGCCAGACCACGCGAACACAGGGCAAAACGGTGGTACTTGTGAACGGCGTACCCGCCTCAGGAAAAAGCACTATCGCCCGTTTGTTGTCCGAACATTTTGCGCTACCGATTCTGACCATTGATGGCATAAAAGAGCCTTTTATGGCTCAGTTCGATGAAATTGATCGCCCATTCAACCGCCGCCTGGGAAGTGCCGCTTATGAGGTCATTTGGTCGATAGTGGCCGATAGCCCAATTCAATGTGTCTTTATTGTCGATGCATGGTTTGGCTTCCAGCCGAAAGAAGCACTTGAACGATATCTTGAGCAGGCGGGCGTCACCCGGGTTCTGGAGGTGTGGAACCAAATTCCTGGCCCCCTCGCCGCCGAACGCTATGCGCAGCGGCTTGGCGTAAGACGCCACGGGCACCCAGGGGAAGAATATCTGCCGGAGTTGGTAAAACTTGCGGATAACGCAGAACCGATGTCGCTTGGGCCGGTTTACACCGTGGACCACCGCGAGCCGATAGACAGAGCCGGTCTCGTGGCATGGCTGGATAATGGAATGGGCCAATAAGGGTGAATTTTCCCGGCTATACAGACTCCACTTTTTCCCCATTCTGCCGATAACTTAAACACGCGCCAGGGCGACTACCCGCCAGGTTATCGAGCAGAGGTTTAAATGGATAGTTTTCAAAAAGATATTGATGAAAGGGCTAACCTGGCGTTATCCAACAAATTTGAGCTGTTGTTGTTCCGCTTAGGAGAAGGCCAGCACGGCGGGAATTCTGAGCTGTATGGCATCAACGTTTTTAAGCTACGTGAAATTGTGCCGATGCCGAAAATTAACCGTGCGGCGGGAATGAAATCGCCCCTGCTGGGCATGGCGAATATTCGCGACCAGTTTATTCCGGTCATCGACCTGCCAGCCGTTACGGGTTGCACGCCACAAACTGGCTTGAATTTATTGCTGATAACCGAGTACGCCCGCAGCACACAGGCATTTGCAGTGGAGTCGGTAGAAAATATTATCCGCCTCGACTGGAGCCAGGTTCACGCCGCCGAATCCGGTGTGAGTAGCCGCAATATCACCAGTATTGCGTCCCTGAACAACGATGAATACAAAGGTGAACTGGCGCTGGTACTCGATGTTGAACAGATTCTTTACGACATTATTCCTTCCGGGCGCAAAGTCGATATGGCGGCCATCGAAGGGAACACAAACCCTCTGAAACCGGGTGCTGTCGCGATTGTTGCCGAAGATTCAAAAGTCGCCCGTTTGATGCTTGAGCAAGGCCTGAAAGGCATGGGTATTCCGGTGATGATGCATTCCACGGGTTTAGAGGCCTGGGAGAAAATAAAAGTGATCGCCGCAGAAGCCAAGGCCGCTGGCCAGCCGATCACCGACCGCATTGGTATGGTTTTAACGGATATTGAAATGCCAGAAATGGACGGATTTACCCTGACGCGAAATATCAAAACAGATATCACGTTAAAACACATTCCGGTGGTGATTCACTCGTCGCTTTCAGGCAGCGCCAACGAAGATCACGTCCGCAAAGTGGGCGCGAACGGCTATGTGGCGAAGTTCGATGTGAAAGAGCTTTCACAAGTGATTAATAAAGCGCTGGAAGGTGCGGTGGTTTAAACAGGCGAAAAGGGTGGATTGGCGCTGAGGTTTATCCCCCCTACAAAACCTGTTTATTACCTGTTACTTCCCCACCCAGCTATTTTTTATTTTGAATTTGTCTGCGCGGTTGTAGCTGCACGAAAAGTTAAACGCTTTGCCATCTTCAAGTTTGGTCACACCAGAGACTTTGAGCATTGGTAAACCTTCAGAAATCGACAATAAAGCGGCGAGTTCTTCATTGAACAAATCGCCTTCAATAACCGAGTTATAAAACTTAATTTTTTTGCCGGTGTATTTTTCGATGTATTCATATAACGAGCCATGCTCTAGCACTGAGCCTGGAATGGTTTCGATAACATCACTATTTATCCATGAGTCTTCAACCAGCACCGGGACACCGTCAATTAAACGGATACGTCGAATAAAATGCACCCGCTGTTCTGGCTGCATTTCCAACTGCTGCGCGACCCACTGCGGCACTTGAATTTGTTCATGTTGAACAAGCTGGCTGGTGATTTTCGCCTGCTGACCAAATTCACGAGAAAAGCCTAAAATAGAATCCCCGGTACCGCTGTTGAGCATATAGACATTGTCTTCAATCACTTTCGTGACATACATTCCTTTGCCATGGATTCGCTCGATAAACCCTTCCTGCTCAAGGATATGCATCGCTTTTTGTAGCGTCACTCGCGTGACGCCATATTGCACGGCAAGCTCTCTTTCTGACGGGATTTTCTCGCCAAGCTGGTAGCGATGGCTGAGGATATCATCCTGAATACTCTTCTTTATTTCTATATATCGCGCAGCCATAGGGGTTATTTCCGGGTGTTATCATCCAGCCATTAGTGTACCACTTCAGCTAACAACTCAGCTTCCTGCGCTTCAATAGCCAACTGTTTTACTTCCATTATTCTGAAGAACGGATAGTAGATGATTGTCGAAATAATAATCATGCAGCCCGACCATATTGCCGCAGGAATATTCCCGCCGGTGGCAAAATACGCATTCAGAATGGGTGGCATCGTCCAGGGGATTTGGAATACCGGCCTGCCAATAATGCCGAAATCCATCAGCAGATAGGAGCAGGTACAAATCACCATGGGCGCGACAATCAGCGGGAACATCATGATTGGGTTGAGGACCATCGGCACGCCAAATATAACCGGTTCGTTAATACAGAAAATCGACGGCCCAAAAGAGACGCGGCCAATGGATTTGTAATAACGGCTTTTAGACAGCAGCATTGCCAGCACTAAACCCATGGTGGCACCCGATCCACCTGCACAGATAAAGAAGTTATAAAACCCTTCGGCGGTTATGTGTGGAACGGGCTGGCCGCTAAGATATGCCTGAGTATTTTCAGCAATAAATTTTAAAAATATCGGGCTGGTGATCCCGGAAAGTACGTTGGTGCCATGAATGCCGCAGCTCCATAACAACGAAATAAGCGCTACCAGAATTAACATACCAGGCAACGTATCTAAACCGTGAACCAGTGGGCTGAGCAGCAGAGTAAAGAACGCGTTGATATCAAAATTCAGAATCACGCGTACAAACCAGACGATCGTAAGGCATACCACTGCGGGTACCAGACTGATAAACGATTGCAACACGGCGGGAGGAACACCTTCTGGCATTCGGATATAGATTTTGTGCGTGATAAAAAAGCGTACGGTATAGACCGTAAATATCGACAAAATAATGGCTGAGAATAACCCCGCGGCCCCAAAATTATCGACGTTAATTTTATAATGGCTATCGAGTTGCGCGAGAACAAAAACCGATACCGTAATACAACAACAACTTAGACCATCAAGGTTGTATTGTTTTGCCAGGTTATAACTGATGCCAATCGCCGCGACTAAACCAATTATCCCAAAAGTTGCCTGTACCGGGACACTGAGTTTATCCGCATAGGCTCCAAGAAACTCACTCCAGCCCGGAATGGGTAAGTTAGCAATAATCAGAAACAGGCTTCCGGCAATAATAAATGGCAATGTAAAAGCGATACCGTTACGAATGGCGACCAAAATAACGTTATTGCCGAGCTTCATTAAGACCGGAATAACTCTGTTTTCCAGAAAGCTTTGCATGAAATATTCCTTTAATGACTATTCATCCATGGCGAGAGTGTATTGCGGCAAGAAGTCTCGGTTAGCGGCTAAATACTCCTTGAGTATATTCTCCGCAACCGCCACGGACGGCACTAACGGGTGAGCCGCCAGCGCCAGCAAAGCCGTATGTTTATTGCCGGTCATTGCCGCTTCAATGGTCAGTTCTTCAAAGGCTTTAACACTCTGAACTAGCCCACGAATGCGGGCTGGCAAGCGCCCGTAAGCCAAAGGACGTGCGCCCTGTTTATCAATCAGCGCATTGGTTTCAATGACTGCGTCATCCGGCAAATCAGGCGTTGTCCCTCGATTGGCGGTATTAACGACATGTACCTCTTTTTTATTGTTATAAAGCGCGCTGATAATCGAGCAGGCAGTGTCGGAATAATAAGCGCCGCCCCGGTTTGAGAGTTCCGGGGGTTTTTCGCAAAGCTCATGGTTGCGATAAATTTCAAACAGGGCCTTTTCAATTTGCAGCGAACGTTCGCCACGAGTACCGCCTTGATTTAATTCCTCCAGTTCATGCTCAACCATTTCCCGATTTAAGTAGAAATACTTTAAATAGGAGAGTGGATATACATTCAGCGCGCGGATAAACTCAGGCGGTAAACCCACATCAGGGATATTTTTTAATTTATTGTCACTCGCTCCCTGCGCAAGTTTCTCAATAAAATCAGCGGTAATATCTTTGCCATGCAGAGTAATTCGGTCGGCAAAAATTAAATGGTTCAGCCCCATAATTCTGGCATCAATTGCCTCGCGGCCCACGCCGTAGGTTTTCGCGATATCCATCATCATGCTGTTTGCACCGCTACAAATCCCCAGAGATTTGATTTTGCTGTGCTTCTCAATGGCCTCAGTCACAATCCCTGCCGGATTAGTGAAGTTGATTAGCCAGGCATCCGGGCAGAGCGTCTCCATCTCTTTGCAGATTTCCAACAAAACCGGAATGGTGCGCTGCGCCTTCATAAAACCGCCAGGACCAGTGGTTTCCTGGCCCAAAACACCATAACGCAGGGGGATCTTTTCATCCTGAATACGTGCGGCAAGCTGCCCGACGCGAATTTGTGTAGTAACGAAATCGGCATCTTTTAACGCCAACTGGCGGTCGGTGGAAAGGTGCACCGTCATGGGAATACCCGATTTTTTCACCATTCGCTGGGCGAGTTGACCGACGATTTCCAGCTTTTCACGGCCTGTTTCAATATCCACCAACCAAAATTCGCTAACAGGAAGTTCAGCGTGTCTTTTAATAAATCCGTCTATGAGTTCCGGCGTATAACCAGAACCACCGCCAAGAGTAACTATCTTTAATGGCTTCATGATGCTTCCTTTTTTTAAATTAAACTGGCATACGCCAGCTTGCAAAAAAGAAAATATCACACTCGTTGAGAGCAACTTTGGATGTTTGTCACATATTTAAAAGGGTTATTGATAACCTGAAAATCGGCAAAAAAATCCCCGACCGGGGCCGGGGAATAGATTCAACTTGTTTGGAAAAAGGTCTTACTCTAAATAAAACACCTCTTTCAGCTCCACACTCACTGGGCTGTTATCGGCATTGCTCGGCATGATTTCGCTCATATGCTTCCACCAGCGCTGGCAAACTTCCGTTTGTGCGACCGCATTCCAGCGAGCTTCGGACTCTATTTCTACCGTGGCAAAAAGTAGGTTGCGCTCCGCATCAAGATAAATAGCGTAGTGATGAGCACCATGCTGTTTAAGTACCGCTTCCAGCTCTGGCCAAATCGGCGTATGGCGACGTTGATATTCTTCATAGGCATCTGGATTTACCTGCATCACAAAAGCTTTGCGGATCATAGCGCCTCCATATACAGCTCACGCACTTCCTCACGTGTTGCCGGGCGTGGATTACACCCTGCGCATGGGTCAGCCAGAGCGTTATCCAGCCAGCCTTCGATATCTGCAGTTTGAATTCCAAGCTGGCTAAAGCCAGATGGAATGCCGACGCGAGTAGAAAGCGCACGAATCGCCAGAATCGCCTCAAAGCTGGCTTCTTCTTCGTTCATATCCTGAGTATTTACGCCCATCGCTGCGGCAACTTTCGCAAAACGTGTAACGGCTTTCGGGCGGTTAAAAGCTTCGATAACTGGTAGCAAGATCGCGTTGCACACGCCATGCGGCAGGTTGTGCGTCGCACCCGGTTGGTGAGCCAGCGCATGTACCAGGCCAAGGCCGGCGCTGTTAAATGCCATGCCCGCCAGGTATTGCCCGTAAGCCATCATTTCACGCGCTTCGAGGTTGTGCCCTTCGTCGACTGCTTTTGGCAACCACTGGCTAATCAGGCGGATAGACTCCAGTGCGTTAGCATCAGTTAACGGATGAGCTGCAACGGAAACATAGGCTTCAATGGCGTGAGTCAGCGCGTCCATGCCGGTTGCGGCGGTCACGCTTGCCGGGATATCGAGCATCACGCTGGCGTCATCCACGGCGATATCCGGGATCAGATTGGTGTCGATAATCACTTCTTTCACGTGGCGCAAAGAATCAATGATTACCGCATTGCTGGTCATCTCCGCTGCGGTGCCTGCGGTGGTGTTAATCGCCACCAGCGGTACGCCAGGGTTGGTGACTTTGCCTACGCCAGAATATGCGGTGGATGGGCCAGGGTTTGCCGTCAGGATTTTCACCGCTTTGGCGGTATCAATCGGACTGCCGCCACCGAAGGCAATCAGGTAATCGCAACTTGCCGCCTGGTACGCGGCAAAACCTTTCTGCACCAGTTCTTCGGTCGGGTTCGGGAACACTTCATCGAAAAGTTCGTAAGAAAGTTGATGTTCATCGAGCGCACTAAACAGGCTGTCGAGCAGGCCCATTTTCACCAGTTGCCCGTCGGTAATAATCAGGGCTTTTCCCCAGGGTTTAGCGGCAATTAATTTCACCATATCGCCGATGGCACCTGCGCCGTGAAGGCTGATTTTTGGTAAAGCCAACATAAAGCTCATTACTATTCTCCTTAATATTGATGTTTTATAAATCCATACCCTCACCCCGGCCCTCTCCCCCAGGAGAGGGGGAGAACCAGGGAGGGAAAAAATCAAACTCGCCGACGACCTAAAAAACGCCGGGTAATAATCGGTAGTGAAATCACGGTAATCAGCATCGCGCCGACAATAATCGACATCACGATGCCCGGCACATTCAAAAGACTGAGTCCGAAGGTGACGAGGCCCATCAGGAACGCGGCGATGATCACGCCCGCCATGCTGCCAGAGCCGCCAAGAATATTGACGCCGCCCAGCACCGCCATGGTCACCACGCTTAACTCCCAACCCATAGCGATGGTCGGGCGAGTGCTGCCAAGACGCGAGGTCAGCAACACCGAGGCAAGTCCCGCCATGACGCCCACCAGCACAAACAACATCAGGTTGTGACGTTTCACGTTGATGCCGGAATACCACGCGCCGGTGGGGTTATTGCCGATGGCGTAAGTCCGGCGGCCAAAGTTAGTTTTATGCAGCAGGAAGGCGAAAACCGCCCCCAGCACAATGAAGAGCGCAAATTCAAACGACAATGCCCCCCAGACATAGCCCTGCCCAAACCAGGCAAAACTTTCCGGGTAGTGGTTTAGCGCCTGGTCGCCCAGCAAAATGTAGGTAATGCCGCGATACAGACTCATGGTGCCGATGGTGATAACAATTGATGAAAGGTTAAAACGCGTGACCAGCAGGCCATTGAACAAACCGCACAACAACCCGACGCCAAGCCCGATGCACACCAGCCCTGCGGTATCGACACCTGCCTGAGCGCAAAAGCCCATGGCCGTTGAACTGAGCGCAATGGTTGACGCTACAGACAAGTCGATTTCACGGGCGATAATCAACATCGCCATCGGCAAAACGATGATCGCTTTTTCCGTGAAGTTAAAGGTGGCATCTGAAAGGTTCCAGATGTTGAGGAAATATGGTGAAGCCAGCGCATTTACCACAAAGACCGCCAGCGTTACCGCCAGTAAAAATGACTCCCAGCACAGCAAACGGCGCAACAGCGGAGCCGCTCCCGCCTGCGATGGCACAGATTCAGAGATCAGCGTTTTATTCATGGCTCGCTCCCGAAGTTTGTCGCGCAAGCGCTGCGTCGCGCAGAATCAGCCGCCCTTTGCGTTTATTGCCGCGTTCGTTAAGCAGCACCGCAATCACAATCACCGCACCCGATATCGCCATTTGCCAGAATGGCGATACGCCAATCACCGGCAGCGCGTTGTTGATCACGCCGAGGAACAGAGCACCCAGCAGGCAGCCGAGCACACGCCCGATTCCACCCATGGTGCTAATTCCACCAATCACACAGGCTGCGACGATTTGCAGTTCAAAACCGTTAGCGACATCGACATACGCAACGGCAAATCGAGAAATCCACAAATAGCCGCAAAAACCGGCCAGCGCTCCCGAGAGGCTAAAACTGATGAACTGCATTTTCCCGGCATTGATTCCGGTGTAATACGCCGCCGTCGCGTTGCCGCCCGCGGTGTACATCGCCCGCCCGGTGCGGCTGTAACGCAAGAAATACCCCACCAGCAAAAGGGCCGCGACCGCACACCAACTGAGCAACGGCATGCCCAGCACTACCGCTCGCGGCAATCCGAGAAAATCGCTACTCATCTGATGCGCATTAATCCAGCCGCCGTTTGAGAGCAGGAAGATAATGCCGCGATAAATACTCATGGTGCCAAGCGTGACGACAATCGCCGGAATGCCGAGCTTCCAGACCAGCAAACCGTTAATCACCCCCATCACCAGGCCAAGAACGGTCGCCAGGGATAGCAGCGCCCAGACCGGGATTTGCGGATAGTGGAAGTTAAGCAAGGCGACAATCATGCCGGTGAGCGCCAGGTTCGCGGCCATCGACAAATCAATGCCTTTGGTCAGCAGCACCATCATCTGGCCGAGGGCGAGAATGATCAGAATCGAGGTGTCATTGAACATTTCTACGAGGTTACCGGGCGCCAGGAACGACGGCACGCGGCTGCCAATCCCCAGAATCATCAGCAAGATCACACCCGCCAAGAGGAATTCACGATGTTTGAGAAGAGATTGCCACATTATGCTGCCTCCTCATGGGAACCGCTGGCGGCGCTAACAATCATCTCAGCACTCGCTTCACCTGCTTCAAATTGCGCCACCATCAGCCCTTCGTGCATCACGATAATTCGGTCGGCCATGCCCATCACTTCCGGCAATTCTGACGACACCATGATCACCGCCAGGCCGTGGCCAACCAGCTCCGACATAAACTGATGCACCGCCGCTTTCGAGCCGATGTCGATACCTTTGGTCGGTTCGTCGAGAATGATGACTTCCGGCTGAGTTGCCAGCCATTTGCCGATCACCACCTTCTGCTGGTTGCCGCCGGAAAGCGTTTCAACCGGCTGTTTCCAGCTAAAGGCTTTTACCTGTAACCGTTTGGCGTATTCGTCCGCCAACGCCCATTCGCGCGCATCGTTTAAGACACCGCGCGGGTTAAGGCGGCTCAGTTGGGGCAGGCTAATGTTTTGATAAATCGGCAGCTCGATAATCGCGCCCTGCTTCTGACGCTCTTCCGGCACGCAGACAATCCCGGCTTTGATCGCGTCCGCTGGCTGGCGGAACTGCATCGCCTGGCCGTTGAGCAAGATTTCGCCGTGGGACGGGCGCGAAATACCCGATAGCGCCTGCATTAATTCGGTGCGCCCGGCACCGACTAAGCCGTAGAAACCGAGGATTTCCCCTTTGCGTAACTGGAAGTCGATATGGGCAAATTCGGTAGGATGGCAGAGGTCTTTCACCTCCAGCACCACCTCGCCTGGCTCGCAATTCACTTTCGGGAAGGCGTGAGTGATTTCGCGCCCGACCATCATGGTGACCATCCGCTCTTCGGTTATTTCGTTGATTTTCCCGGAACTGATATAGATGCCGTCGCGCAAAATGGTGTAGTGATCGGCGATGGCAAAAATCTCGTCGAACTTGTGCGAGATAAACAGTATCGCTTTCCCCTCGGCTTTCAGGCGCTCAACGATTTGATAGAACTCGACGATTTCATGCTGCGAAAGTGCGGCGGTTGGCTCATCGAGAATCACGACCTGCGCTTCAAACGACAGCGCGCGGGCAATCGCCACCATGTGACGTTGGGCAATACTCAGCGTTTTGAGTGTGGCGCGAGGGTTAATTTGCACTTC
>Ga0160439_1000261_pt1 | contig 32334 bp, 29 predicted proteins | sample HID1975M_E0MG_FD_108201 | JGI IMG/M metagenome (GOLD analysis project Ga0160439, IMG submission 108201) | Enriched soil microbial communities from UW Madison campus, WI, USA - HID1975M_E0 MG | ecosystem: Environmental > Terrestrial > Soil > Unclassified | place: USA: Madison, Wisconsin... | reverse complement strand
GCCTGCCGGAAGTCACATTTTTCTTCATATCTGACACTTTGGTTCCCACCACTATTTGGTGTACACCACTTTGTCGGATGCATCAGATTATGACCAGACGGTTCTCGCTGTACGCTTACGCTTTTATCACCATTGATAAAAACATGTAAATGGCTGACGCCTTCTTTTAACATTGTGGACTGTATTTCTTCGGTGCTTGTTATATCAGGAGCGTCATCGAAAGAGTGTAATAACGCCGGGTCATAATAATTATTTGCGTACGCAAGTTGACAGCTTACTGACAGGATAAGGGGGACCGGAATACAACGCGTTAATCGTGCAAGTGACATAAAAGTTAAGCCACCTAGTGTATTACTGTTGAGTAAGACTGCGACGGAATACTGTAATCATTGATACCACTCCATGTTACTGCAATGGTATCCGTATTTTGTGCAGCAAGGCTAAATACTTTTCGTCCAAAAGGGGGCACTACTGTGTTATTTGTTTCAATAGAGACCACTGTTTCTTTATTATTTAATATGAGCCTGTTCATAACTACATAAAACGGTGTGTTGTTAACTGCTGCCACTGATTGTTTACCATCTCTTTTCCATATCAGACTTTTAATTGCCGCGACAGAAGTTCCCTGCAACCCCGCAGGGCGGTAGAAGACTTTAATTCTGTTACTGACGGCTAACAGCATTTTGTTATTCAATTCCTTTTCATTTTCTGAAACGGCTGGCACGGTTTTGATGTTTAACCATAAAAGACTTTCTCTGTCTTTCGGCAGACCTGCACCAAAATAAACCAGCTGGATGAGGTTTTCGGAATTTGGCTCCATCTGGAATAAAGCGGGTGCAATCATAAATGGAATTTTTATACCGCTAAGTAAGGGATTACCTTTAGTATCCAGCCACGTCTGAACTAAAAATGCCCGCGTATCATCATTTTTCAAAGATAATGTGGTATCTGATTTATCACCTTCATAGACCAGACGATTAGAGCCGAGTTTTAAACTAGCGTTCACTGATAATGAACAGAGTGAAAAAAGAATTAATAGCGTAGTGATTATTTTATTCATGAGGGGCTCAGCAAAAAACACAGCCCCGATCAGAACTGTGTTATTAATATTAAATTAAAGGTAATTAATGTGGATCTGTGCAGTCGCTTTGATTTTGCCTGGCTCGGCAGTACTGTTGGTTTCTTTAACAGGATTTATCTGGAATTCGAAGTTGTGTTGACTTTCTGTTCCACCTGTTTGCGTCGCTGTGCCGGTATTAGGCGCAACTATTGCGTTGTTTTGCGCGCTGATGAATGCAATGCCAACATGTTTTGCGTAGCCGTCACCCTGGGTAATACCCAGCAGTTCGGGATCGTTGGCATCAGCCGTACCGATTATTGAAGCGCTAACTGTGCCTGGCGAACACTCGGTGGCATTGATTACCAACAGTGTCGCATTCGAATCTGCACCTTTGCTTTTAACGTAAGCAGCGTCATGCATTTTATCGAATGAAACTGCATTGATAACAAGTTCTTGAGACAGTGCCATCTGACAGGAGTTTTGCGTAATTTTACCAGTTGCTTCAAATGGAAGGTTACTCGGGTCTGCCGCGTGAGTAATTGGTGATAATAATACCAGCAGAGTTAACAGTGATATTTTTTTCATTTTATAATTATCCTTAATTAATTCAGAGGTAAACGATTTGAATTTGTCCATTAATACGAACATCACCCGCACCCGGCGCGTCGGTGGTTTTTACCAGTCCAGGCCATGCCTGAACGTTGAATGTACCATCTGTTTTGGCGGTATATGCTGAACTTGGTGTGCCTGGGGTAAGCTTGACTGCACTGGCACCATTCCCTAAAAACATCAGCAAACCGACATGTGTTGCAGGTGAGTTTGTGGAACCATTGGCAAGTGCATTGGCATCATCAGCATCTGCGGTACCTAGTAATGTCACGGTAAATTGCTGTTCTGCCGCGCAGTCAGACAAATCCAGCGTGGGCATCTGACCGGAGGGAGTAATCATATTTGTTGAATTTGCCGCGGTGCTGATTTCCAGTTTTGAAATATCAGTATCAGCAAAGGAGATCGAAGTCGGGAAGCTTACTGTGCAGCCGCCCCCGGTGACTTCTCCTTCAATATTTATGGTTTCCGTCAGACCATCAGCACCAAAAGCAATGGAGGATAATCCAGCTGAGACTAATAAAAGGCTTAACGCTAATGCCTTTCTAGTTTTATTTTTATTCATACTAATTTTCCTTGTGTTTATTATTTCCCAACTTTAAAGCATTTATTTTCGCTAACTATCTAATTTATCTAACAATAGTAAGCTAACACTTGTATGACATGATCTCTTTATATATTCGCTCCAAAAAAAGACCATTTTTTAATAGTAATAAAACTTCACTACTAGTAGCAGCCAGTTTGATCGTTATGCATTCCCGCTGATTTTTATCAACAGCAGGCGCTATCAGCCGCTTCGGAAACCCGCCTGCGGGAACCATTTTTGTAATGCGGTACCGGATTGCGTAAACTTTTGGTCATGCAAGCCAAATAGGCAAAGCCGATTGCGTACCATCACATACATTAGGCGGGAGCGCCCTGCCAGCCACCTGCAACATGATTTCCGACTGCGAGGCGTTCTGCGTCTTTGGTTTCTTCCGATAAATTCCTGATGCCGTCAAAACCGGTAATTTTCGCAGCAAATTCTTCTTTTGCGAGTCACGTCGCACCACATAAATGCAACGCTGAAAGCACTATAATTCCACTTGTCACCTGAAAACCTCCGGGCGTATTCTCTCTGTGCACCAGCAAAATCTGGTGTCGGGCGTAGGAACCCGAATACTCTCTACGGCGATATCAAGGATTTAGCGTCTTTTTGATTGTCGCAGCACTCGCACACCTTTATCCTTATCAACGGTGGTGCTGATGGGGCAACCTTCGGGTTGGCCAGCTATCGTAGAGAGTCTGGTATTCCTACCCCCATTAGCACCACCAACTTGAGCGTAGGAACTCTTGTGGTGACGATTTAAATAACTCGCTACGGAGATCACCAACATGATGTCAGCTCAAACATTTTCTGAGGCGCAATGCGGCGGCGCCCTGTATTCCCAAATTTCCGCCAGCATGGATCTATTCCAGCTTCTCGACACGTGCGAATCCCTTGCCGACGAACTGATCGAATGCCATTCAGAAACTGAACAACAGGCGCTTTGCGGGCGAATCGCACATTGTCTGGAGGTGCTGAAAACGACTTTTGTCCAGCCACTGCCCGGCTACCTGGTCGAATGCCTCACCGTTGGAAAAGAAGCCAAAATACAGGTGAATAACGACTCAGAAATACAGCGCCAGTATTGCCATGCATTGACCCAGACATTATTAAGTCGTGCCCATACGCCTGAAGTTAACCGCGCCTTAACCGGCATGCTGTTTGATTTGATTAATGACCTGGTTGAAGACCTGCAGGCACCGCGCTTTCTGCGCGATTAAGTAGGGTTGTCTGACACAGCCTCGAAAATAAAAGGTATAATCTGCGGTATTACTTTATTGGATTTAGAAAAGATCATGACAAAACTCACGTTACAAGAGCAGATGCTCAAAGCTGGATTAGTCAGCAGCAAAAAAATGGATAAAGTGCAGAGAACGGCTAAAAAATCGCGACTTCAGGCTCGCGAGGCAAGAGAGGCCGTGGAAGCCAATAAAAAAGCGCAAATTGAGCGCGATAAGCTGCTGAGTGAACAACAAAAGCAGGCAACGTTATCTAAAGAATTAAAAGCTCAGATTAAACAGCTCATTGAGATGAACCGAATTGTTATATCAAAGGGCGATATTGGATATAACTTCACCGATAATAATCTGATTAAAAAAGTGTATGTCGATAAAGTGACTCAGGCTCAATTAATTAATGGCCGCCTCGCTATTGCACGTCTGGTTACTGATAATAACCCTGATGGCGAATACGCTATTATCCCCGCAAGCGTCGCCGATAAAATCGCGCAACGTGATGCCAGCAGCATTGTATTAAATAGCGCACTTAGCAAAGAAGCTCAGGATGAAGAAGATCCGTATGCTGATTTCGTCGTACCTGACGATTTGATGTGGTAAAGGTAATTGCCAGTCACATGGCGTGGCAGGCATAAAATTAGAAGGCAACGGGGTGACCCATTGCCTTCATTGCAAACCAGACTAAAAAATAAGTTACTCAAGACAGGCAATATATTTTTCACCTGAACGTCGCACGATCTCATCTGCGTTTTTGGTAATGTCTTTTCCTTCAAACGCCCCGTAGAGTTGCGCAAATTTCACATGACTCAGGCGGTGCGTAATATCGCTGACGGTCGCAGCCGATAGCGGCAGCATATTCGGGTAGCTCCACATGAACGATACGGCATTCGCGCCCGGCGTGACCTGGAGTATGTCTCCGGAAAGCAGTACCCCTTCGCCTCGCGTCCAGTGAAGAACGCTGCCACCGGCGAAGTGCCCGCCAAGACGAATTAAACTGACATCAGCAGTCAGCTTAAGGGTGTCACCTTCCCAGAGAGTAATGTAAGGACTGTCGCGCATGATCCACTTGCTATCACTGGCGTGCAGGTAAATCGGCGCGTCAAATTCAGCAGCCCAATCCTGCATCGTGGTGTAGTAATGAGGGTGTGAAATGGCGATGGCCTTTAAGCCACCGATGGCGGAAATCAGCGTTTTCGTCGCGTCGTCGAGATTAGCAATACAGTCCCACAGAATATTGCCTTCCGGCGTTCTCAGAATAAAAGCGCGCTGACCAATCGCAAAATCTGGAATACTCTCGATGCTAAAGAGGTTGCTCTCGAACTGCTTCCATTTGTTCGTATGCGCAGCTCTGACGGCGTCAAAATCGACCCATTTCTGCCCTGAGACAGGAATATACTGCCGCTCGTCTTCGCAAATTTTACAGTGTTCTGGATGGGAATCGGCTATCTCATAGGATGTGCCGCAGGCTTTGCATAAAGTGATCATTGCTGCTCCAGTATCCGATAAACATTGTCAGCCTGGCACAGCGATACATCACAATGTGTCAGTTAGTGCTTCCACCCGACTGTATCGGGTATCATTCAGCCCCAATATTCCTGATAACTTCTGTGGCTACTGGTATGAATCTCAATCGCTTCTGTTATTTTCTGCTGGCTTTAGCGGCTGCTGGAAGCCTATTTACGCCGCATCCCTGGGTCATGTGGCTCCTGCTCGTCAACATGCTGACGGTGGTCGTTTACGGCGGGGATAAAATGGCGGCCCGCAAGGCCTGGCGCAGAGTTCCTGAAATTACCTTGCTGATGTTTGGGTTGGTGGGAGGATGGCCTGGCGCGATTGCGGGTCAACAACTCTTCCGCCATAAAACACAAAAGCAGCCTTTTAAAGCCTATTTTATCGTCAGTGTGATTTTGAATATCTCAGTACTGCTGGCAATTTATCAGCTCTACCCGTTTTCTTCTTTTTTCACTTCCTGAACATTATCCCTGGTCACAGACTGTTGAAAATACCTCAGTCTGAATGACCTCAGCCCTACTCCCAACCCCAAATTTATTATTAAACGTATCTCTTGCGCCCAAAGCACAAACTGCACTTATTACAACATTTCTATTCCGTACCCTCGCGCCCTCCTCATTCTGGATTGAATAATCCCAACGCTTTGAAGCAACTGCATCTATATTTTTTATGCGACCTATTTTAGATGGAGATAACCATGAAACAACAAATACCTGGTTTTAAAAAAAGTACGGTAGCAGGCCAATGAAGAAAATCACCGTTTTATGCTCAGGGCTGCTGTTCTCTTCGCTCAGTCACGCCAGTGCGCTCTATTTTTACGAAATCGGTACTGAAGACACGGCTCTTGCAGGTGCCGGGCAAGCCGCTCGTGCTGGCGATGCCTCAACAATTGTGACTAATCCGGCGGGCATGACGCGTCTACCCGACCATATATTTACCGGCGGCGTGCAGGCGTTAGGCGGGAATATTGATTACCAACTGGATAATTCATCACAGCAAAGTCCGGGCAACGTCATGAATGTCATGCCCAACGCGAGTGGATTCTACAGCCAGAAAATTAATGACGATTTGTACGCCGGTATTGGGTTATACGGCAATTACGGTTTAGGGATCGATTTCGGTAATTGGGCTGGCGATCGCTTAATCAAAAAAAGCACGTTGATGGCGATGACGCTGAGTCCTTCCCTCGCCTACAAATTAAGCGATCGCGTTTCGGTGGGCGCTTCTGCCAACATCAATTACGGCTTCCTGTCATTAACCCGCAACGTTGATGGCGGGGACGATAAACAAAAAGATCATGACTGGGCGATGAGTTATCGCCTGGGTTTGTTGATGGAGTTAACTGACCAGACTCGCGCGGGCGTGACCTGGAACAGCGAAACTAAATACGATTTCAGCATCGACGGCAAGGCCCGTTTGCCTAACCTGCCCAACGTGCAGTACGACTTGCCAATCACTGCGCAAGTGAATGCGCCGCAGCAAATCATGGTGAGTCTGGTACATGACATCAACAAACAGTGGTCGGTGATGGGAGATTTGGGCTGGCAGGACTGGAGTCGCTTTGGCGCACCGCAGGTTAGCGTTGTCGGCCAGCCGCTCGATAAAACCAACCGGATGAAAGATACCTGGCATACTGCGCTCGGTGTGCAATATCGCCCGACGGATCAGTGGCGTCTGAATGCAGGTGTCGCATTTGATAGCACACCGTACGATAGCCAGAGCAACGTGGCGATGACCATTCCAACCGGCGATGAGTGGCGCTTTGCCACGGGGGCGCAATACCAGTTAACCACGGCCAGCAACGTGGGTTTTGCGGTGGAATATCTGCACATGCAATCCTCTAAAACCCAGACGCCAGAGATACTTCAGGGCAGCTACGACCACCCATATCTTTGGTTTGCGAGTGTGAACTACAGCTATCAGTTCTAAACTTGACTTACCGGTGTAAACGGTGGATGACGCTGTGCTTATCCACCCTACAGCACCCTTTCGTAGGTCGGATAAGCGCAGCGTCATCCGACACAATCGGCGTAACTTTGTCAGCAATCAGGAGGCGACGAGCAACTATGACATTTCCGTTACCCGGCGCCTTCATTCTGCTGGGAGTGTTGCTCTCCAGCCCGCTGTGCTTTGCTTTAGACGGCAGCCGTCTGAAGCATCGGGCTGATGCCGTGCTCACCCTGATGAGTTACACGGTGGTGCCCGACATTACCGCCAGCGACCTGAATGTCGACAGCGGAACCAGCGAAAGTAATGAGCTGACCATTACCCAATTTGGCGGCGGCGCTACCATGAGCCAAAGTTTTCCCATTTATCTCGAAGGAGCAATGAGCTACAGCCGCTATGACCCTCAATTTGTTCTGACCAACGGTGAAGAAAGCCGCAAAATCCCGACCCGCTGGAACAGCCTGACCGCTACCGGAGGCATTGGCTGGGATTTTCACTTGTACAAAGATAAATGGGGCGGAAATCTGGTGTTGCGCCCAATTGGTAATGTGATGCTGGGCACCATGGCGAGTGACTTACGCATTGGCACCTACCTGGTGGAACAGCGTCTGGACGATGATTTTAAATTTCTTGATGGTGGCCGACTCAATGCCTATGGCCTCGGCGGTGCGTTAATGCTCGATTACGAGTTATTTTCCAAACCTCAGGATATTGATATTGAGTTACGCTACTCCGCAATGAGCCTGCAATCATTTGGCAGTACCACAAAAACCGTTCAGGGTCAGGCGAGTGCCGAAAACCTCGGTATTTATCTGCGTCGGCGTGCGCCGATTTCTGACTGGACGTTACTGCAAAAGCCGCTTCGCTATGTTCTTGAGGGCGCACATACCGAATATCTTGGTGAACAACGGGGGCAACTCGGCTTTAACAGCTTATCCTCAGTGGGGGTTGGCCTGGAGCTTGATAGCAGCGAGTATCGCATTTTTGTTACCCGTACACGCCTCGTTGCACGTTATATGTTTGGCGATAACACCACGGGTTATGGTCTGGGTTTGGCGATGAGTTTTTAAAATACCGAAGAAACAAGCAGGTTTTAGAACACTGGATACAATAAACACTTTTGGGATACCCGATGAGACGACAGCCACATTTTACTCCTGCACGCTTTGCGACCGCCTTTTGCCCCCTGCTATTGCTCAGTTCACTGGCACACGCCGAGGTTGATCTCGGTTCTTTAGAACTATTCGCCAAAGACAACACCACCAGCCCTATTCCAAAAGGTCTGGTGCTGGGCGGCGCGGTCATTAACGGTACGGCACGCTACGAAGCGCAAAAGAACGAAACCTACGTGATTCCCGGCGCATTCTATTTTGGCAATAACCTGATGTATCTTGGCGACCGCGCCCGCTACTACTTTCATCTGGACGATACAACAGCGGCCTATGCTTACGGCAGATTTCGTTTTGGCAATCTTGATCCCGATGATGAACACGAATTTGATGGCATGGACAAACGAAAATCGGAGTTTGAAGCGGGTGTCGGCGGCACGCTTATCACGCCTTACGCATTACTCAGCGCAAGAGTCAGCTCCGATGTCACCGGGCGCAGTAACGGCCAGGAATTACTGTTGTGGGCTGATTTCCCGATAGTTAAAGGTAAATTACTCATCATGCCCGGCATGGGGATGATGATCCGCAGCTCGAATATGGCCAATTATTACTTCGGAGGCATTTCGAAAAACGAAGCCACTGCCAGTCGCCCGGCATGGGATACAGGAACGACCTTCTCGCCAATGACGGCGTTGATTACCAGCTATCGCTTTAGTTCGAAATGGGTGGGAATGTTTGCGGCCAATTACGAGTTTTATGATAAAGATATTGCCGACAGCCCTATCGTTCAGCACAACGGGGAGTTGTACGCGACCGTTGCGGTCGGCTATATCTGGTAATCAAATACGGGCTGAAGGTATTCATCAATATCTATCTGGAGTCAGGAATGATCGAGATATGCCCGTTACGCTCCAGAATGGCGAATTTGATCTCTGCAAGCCTGGTGATGCCGTGATCCACGCGGGCAGTTAACAAAATATCATCGCAGGAAATATCGGCTTTCTTCATTTTGTCCTGAAACAAATAGCCATTTTCCACCAGAATTACCGGCGTGTTATCAAGAAAGTCATCCGCACCCGGCAGATATTTTTTGATTAATCCAAACAACATATCCACCGCAATCAGGGTGACGATGGTCAGCATCGCGCCGGTAACTGAAAAATCATCCCCCAATAATGCCTGTTGAGTCGCCTCACTAATTATCAGCAGTAAAATCAAATCGAATGACGTCATTTGCAGCAGCGCCCGACGACCCGCAATTTTAAACACCACCATTAAAATCAGGTAAATGGCTACTGCCCTTAAAACCATATCCATTGTCTGGCTACCTTAAGGATAAATAAATTGGTGGAGTGTGATTTCCGGGCCGTTATCAATGGCAACGGTGCTGTGAGTCGCGCCAAATTTCATTGGCGTCAGACTCAACCACAGCGTTTGCTCAGAGCCTGGTGCCGATACGGAATATTCAAGCACCATCTTTCCATTAAGGCTGTACATTTTATCGGGCTGAGGTTGCAGGGTATCAATGCGAAAGCTGTCCATGAAATCCCCGCCAAGAATAATACGGTTGCGGTTTTCGCGAATCTGGGACGAAGTGATTTTCATATCCACATCGCTCATCAGACGACTGTATTTCTCATAATCAATGCGAAGTGTTCCACTGTCGTTTACGATTCGGGCGTCGCTAATATAGCCACGAGAAAAAAGCCCGACCATCGCTGCAATCACAATGGCTAGCAACAGGGCAAAACCCATCCTTCGCAACTGGAATTCAAAACTCAGCCAGAACGGTTTTTCAACAATCGGTAATGATGATTTATCGGCGGGGGTGGGGTTCATTATTCTTCATCCAGCCAGTGGTTGCTGGATGAAGTCTAGTCAAGCGGGACGGGCTACGCCACAAATCCCCGAATCATAATGCCCTGCGCTTCAAGCAATTGGCGAACCTGACGGGCCATTTCGATAGCGCCTGGCGTGTCGCCATGCACGCAAATAGAATCCGCCTGAACAGGGGTAAATTGGCCTTCAATGGACGTGATGCCGCCTTCGACAAGCAGTTGCAGCATCCGTTGTGCAACAACATTAGCATTATGCAAAACGGAACCGGCTTCACGGCGCGAAACCAGCGAGCCATCAGCGTGATAGGCGCGGTCGGCAAAGGCTTCGGAAATGGTTTTCAGCCCCTTTTCCTGCGCCAGTGTCAGCACGCGAGAACCCGCCAGACCCACCAACGGTAAATTAGCGTCGACGGCCAGAATGGCCTCGATAACTGCCAGCGCCTGGCGTTCATCATGGGCGATGGTGTTGTACAACGCGCCGTGTGGTTTTACATAGCGCACTTCGGTGCCAGCCGCTCGCGCCAGGCCTTGTAGAGCGCCAATCTGATAAATCACATCGGCGCGTAATTCATCACTCGCTACGTCCATATTCCGGCGGCCAAAACCAACTAAATCAGGATACGAAACGTGCGCGCCAATAGTCACGCCCTGCTGTTTTGCGGCATGCAACGTGGATAATAACGAGGCCGGGGAACCTGCGTGAAAGCCGCAGGCCACGTTGGCGCTGCTGACAAGCTTCAGAATGGCGGCATCATCGCCCATCGTCCAAGCCCCAAAGCTCTCACCCAAATCGCTATTTAAATCAATTGCCGTGACCATCGTTGCCCTCTTTTGCCGCTCACTGTGAACAGGTGTTTTAGCATATAAAACCTATTTACGCAGCGGCACATCCTTCATCAGTAAAGACAACACAAACGCCAATATCACCACACACGCAGAAATCAGATATACCGAATGCAGCGCCGCGCCAAAGGCTTGCAGATAATCATTTTGTAAAGCAGCCGGGAGTTCATGTACCGCTTTCGCCCCCAGTTGATGGGGAAGTTCGACACCCGGCGGGATCAGCGCAATCAGTTTGTTTTGCAGCACGTTGGTGAAAATCGCCCCAAAACCGGCCACGCCAATGGAACCGCCAATCTGGCGGAACAGCGTGGTGCTGGACGTCGCCACACCAATCATATTTTGCTCAACGCTGTTTTGCACCGCCAGCACCAGCACCTGCATCACCATCCCCAGGCCAAAGCCCAGCAGCGCGATGTACATATAAAGAACGTGGATTGGCGTTTCAATTTTAAGCGTGCCGAGCAGCGCCATCGCGATAAAAGTCACCAGCGTGCCGAGAATCGGGAAGATGCGGTAACGCCCAATTTTGCTGATGATTCGCCCGCTGACAATAGAGGTCAGCATCAGCCCCCCCATCAACGGAAGCAACTGGATCCCCGCTTCCGTTGGCGTAGACGATTTCACCACCTGCAAATACAAAGGCAGGAAAGTCATGGAGCCAAACAGCGACATCCCGATGATGAAACCTATCAGGCAGCTCAATAAGAAAGTGCGGTCACGGAACAACCCGAGCGGGATAATCGGCTCGATAGCCAGGCGTTCTTCATAGATAAACCCGCCAAGGGTGACGACGAAGAAAGCGAAAATGCACCACAATTGCGGATCGGACCACGCCATTACGGTGCCGCCCTGGCTGGTAAACAGAATCAAACAAGTTAATGAAGCAGCGAGATAACCCGCACCAAGAAAATCAATCTGGTGGCGAATACGCGCGGTTTGCGGTTTGAGTACCGCACCAATCACCAGCAGCGCGAAAACACCCAATGGCAGGTTGATGTAAAAAATCCAGCGCCATGAAAAGTGCTCGACCAGGAAACCGCCGATCAGCGGGCCAATGACCGTTGCCAGTCCAAACACCCCGCCGAATAAACCCTGATATTTGCCGCGATCGGCAGGCGGGATAACGTCCCCTACCGCCGCCATTGTTACGACCATCAGGCCGCCACCGCCCAAACCTTGCAGAGCACGCATCAAAATCAGCTGCGTCATATTCTGCGCCAGGCCACATAACGCCGAGCCGACCAGGAACAGCACTATCGCCGTTTGCAGTACAATCTTGCGCCCTAATAAGTCGCCAAATTTACCGTACAGCGGCACCACAATCGTGGAAGACAGCAGATAAGCCGTGACCACCCACGAGAGTTTTTCCAGCCCGCCCAACTCGCTGACAATCGTCGGCAAGGCGGTTGAAACGATGGTCTGATCAAGTGCAGCAAGCAGCATGACCAACATCAACGCGGAAAACAGCAAACGAATTGACGTTGCGTGCTGTTGCGTTTCTGTCCGGGGAGTTTCTGTGACTGTCATCTTATCTGTCGGCTTGTAATTAATTAACTGGATAATTAATATAGAGGGAATAGTTTCACGTGGTCAATGGAAAGCGCACAAAATGTCACCTCAAAACGGCAGTAAAAATTCCGAAAAAATCGCGTCAGGCGACCAAAAACGCCGCCGTCCTGGCCGCCCGGCAGGGGCGAGTAAAAGTGTCGATAAGCGCGATTTACTGCTCGATACCGCATTGAAATTATTCTCGAATCAGGGAATAGCCCAGACCCCTTTGAGTGCCATTGCAACCGAAGCGGGCGTGACTCCCGCCATGCTGCATTACTATTTCAAAACTCGCGAACAACTTTTAGACGTATTGATTGATGAGCGTTATATGCCGGTGCGGGCATCCATGGGTGGCGCGTTTGAAATGCACCCCAACGATCCGGTCAGCGCCCTGACGGCACTGACGCAGAAGTTTATTGATGCTTCGCTTGAGCATCCCTGGTTTGCACCGTTGTGGATCCGCGAAGTGTTAAGCGAAACCGGCTTGTTAAAGCAGAGAATCGATGCACGTTTTGGTACAAAAGAGAGAGAAGCGGCGCAGGTGTGGATCCGCAAATGGCAGGATGAAGGCCGCCTGAACCCAGACATTGAACCCGAATTTTTATTTATCTCACTGTTTGGCTTAACGCTTTTACCCGTGGCGCGTTTACAAAATGATCTTCGCAGCGGCAGCACGTCGCTGACCAGCGAGAGGCTTTCGCGTCATATCGCAGCCCTACTGAAATCGGGCGTGAGCAATCGCGAATCATAATCTTATACCCAAATAATTCGAGTTGCAGGTAGGCGGCAAAGGAGCAAATCCCCGGGAGCTTACTTAGGTAAGTGACTGGGGTTTGTGAGTGCAGCCAACACCTCTGCAACTTGAAGAATGACGGGTATACATCAAGGATTAGGCTTTTTCTTAGGTAACCCATACTAAAAATGATGGATTATGCTCGCGCCATATTTTGGCGTTTCGCTTCGGCGGTTTCTTTTACATTTTGGGTTAAACAGCAATGAAAAAAATAATGTTGATGGTGGTGATGGTAGGTATGGTTGGAACATTGGCTGGCTGTAGTACTCCGGCGCAGCGTATGGCGGATTGCCAGGCTCAGGGAATCAGTAAAGATACCTGTTATCTTGCCGAGCAAAATCGTCAGAACTCCATCAATAACGCGGCAATGAAGCAGGCGATGGAAAACGCCCATGACGCAGTAAAATAGTCCCCGTTTAACAGGCTCAGATGAGCCTGTTATTTCGAAAAATCATCCCACCTTAACACCGTCTTTTCATCTCAGCCACAGCCTTGCCACACAGACAAAATCCCTTTTAATTCAAATGGTTTATTATTTCTCAGCCCCGAGAAATGTAAAGTTAAAAAAAGGATTGCCATTACTGTTTCCAGGCTCTTGTATTACGCCTGAAAGGGGGAGTACATTAGCGCCCGACGAATCAATGCAAAGCGGCCAGCGGTTATGGAATAAATCCCAAAAACTCCAGATGGCGGTTTACTGTTTCTATACTGAATTTTTTAGCAAAATTGCGCGGCAACACGCGCGGAGCAATGTAACGTGAAATATTTCATGATGGGGTTGTCGTTCATTTTGTTGGTTTGGGTCGGTACATTTGTAATGATGGTTGAATGAATAAGAAGCAGGAGCCAATTGGCTCCTGTTTTCGGTTTTATTCAGCAATATTTGACGGCGATTTCTGCGTGATGGGCAATAAACCGTCAGCGCGGAACATCGCTTTAATCCCCCGCACGGCCTGACGAATGCGATCGCGGTTTTCAATTAATGCAAAACGCACATGCGTATCACCGTAATCTCCAAAACCGACACCCGGTGAAACGCAGACTTTCGCGTCCTGAAGCAGTTTTTTAGCAAACTCCAGCGAACCCATTGCCGCGTATTGTTCCGGAATTTTCGCCCACACATACATCGACGCTTTCGGGCATTCCACCATCCAGCCCGCTTCGTGCAAGCCTTTCACCAACACATCACGTCGGCGTTTATACTGCTCGGCGATATCGCGCACACATTGCTGGTCACCTTCCAGGGCAGCAATAGCAGCGACTTGCAGCGGCGTAAAAGTGCCGTAGTCGTGGTAACTTTTGATACGCGCCAGCGCGTTCACCAGCTCTTTGTTACCCACCATGAAACCAATACGCCAGCCCGCCATGTTGTAACTTTTCGACAGCGTAAAGAATTCAACGGCTACATCACGTGCGCCCGGGACTTCCATAATGGATGGGGCTTTCCAGCCGTCGTACACGATATCAGCGTAAGCCAAATCGTGTACCACCAGCACATCGTAGCGTTTTGCCAGCGCGACGACTTTATCAAAAAACTCCAGCTCCACGCATTGCGCGGTAGGGTTTGATGGGAAGCCGAGGATCATCATTTTTGGTTTTGGGTAACTTTCGCGAATGGCACGCTCTAATTCGGCGAAGAAGTCCACACCTTCCACCAGCGGCACCGAGCGCACCTGCGCCCCGGCGATAACCGCCCCGTAAATATGAATCGGATAACTTGGGTTTGGCACCAGCACCGTGTCGCCGTGATCCAGCGTTGCCAGCATCAAGTGCGCCAGTCCTTCTTTCGAGCCAATCGTGACAATCGCTTCGCTTTCAGGGTCGATTTCCACGTCGTAGCGATCTTTGTACCAGCGAGAAATAGCCCGGCGTAAACGCGGAATGCCGCGCGATGTGGAGTAACCGTGCGTATCTTCACGCTGCGCGACGGTACAGAGTTTTTCCACGATATGCGGCGGTGTTGGGCCATCCGGATTACCCATACTGAAATCAATAATGTCTTCGCCACGGCGGCGAGCGGCCATTTTCAGTTCAGCGGTGATGTTGAACACATACGGAGGGAGACGATCGATACGCGAAAAACGACGTTTTGGACTGGAGTCAGCCATAAATTCCTCTGATTACGTTAGCGCCCGGACCGTCCGAGCGACGCTGCCACATGATGTGGCCTGCTTAGAAAATAGCCTGAATAAAAATCATCTGTCGAGAGGGAAAGCGAAATATTTTTCATCCGAGATAAAAGAGGATGTTTCATTTGAAGCTAATCCCTATTTTATTTGATGATCATGGATTACATTAACCATGTTGCAACATTAATTTAACCTTCTTTTTAAGAGACGTGGAGTTTCGCTATGACCCTACACATTGATGACTTACCGCGTGCAATCCGTGAGATAAAACAAAAGCTTCGCCACGACTTGCCGGACTACAAAGCTGCTTTTGAACAACTTGAAGGCGATATGAAGCGCCAGATTGAGGCTATTCGTGCCGAGATGGAGCGGGGAGAAAACCCGGTGCCGCAAATTAACGCCGAAGATATCGTCAATAATCGTGTGAGCGAGCAGCAAAAAGCCCTGATTCGCCAGCGCGGTTGCTGCACAGTAAAAGGCGTTTTTCCGCAGGCTCAGGCACAGGCATGGAATGAAGAAGTCGGTAATTATCTGGAGCGGAATAACTTTGTCGAGAAGCTGAAGAATGCCGCAGAAGATAACTATTTCGGCACACTTGCAGAAAGTAAGCCGAAAATTTACGGTATCTACTGGTCTAAACCGCAGGTCGAAGCGCGCCAGCACGCCCGCATGAAAGCGGTGCAGGTGTTCCTGAATAATTTATGGGAAACCGAAAGCAACGGTAAACAGCATTTCGACCCGGATCGCGTGGTGAGTTATGCCGACCGCACCCGTCGCCGCCCTCCTCGCTCCAACTCTTTGGGCCTGTCGCCACATGTTGATGGCGGTTCCGTTGAGCGCTGGCTGGATGAGAATTTCCGCCATGTTTATCGCCAAGTGTTTTCCGGCGAATGGCAGAAATACAATCCGTTCGCTGCTGAAGGCCGCACTGAAGTTCGTGAATTCCCGTCTCCGGCGGTGTGTTCGATGTTCCGTACTTTCCAGGGCTGGACTGCACTTAGCCCGCAACGCAAGCACGGCGGCACGCTGACTTTGCTGCCGGTGGCAAACGCGATGGCGTATATCCTGCTGCGTGCATTACAAGACGATGTGCCGGAGGAATCACTGTGTGAAGCGAAACCTGGACGCGCACTTTCTATTAACGAACAATGGCATCCCCTTTTATTAACTGGGATATCCTCAATTCCCAATATGGAAGCGGGCGACACGGTATTCTGGCACTGCGATGTGATTCACGCGGTGGAAAATGAACACCTTGGAGAGTTCGATAGCAATGTGATGTATATCGCTGCGGCTCCGTGGTGTGAGAAGAACGCCGCATATCTTGAACGCCAGTGGCCTGCTTTTGTAGAAGGCAAATCACCGCCCGATTTCGCGGCCGATGATTTTGAGGTCGATTTTGATGGGCGTGCGACTCCTGCTGATTTGAGTTCCGCCGGGCGCGAGCAGTTAGGCGGGAAGTAACCCCTCACCCTAGCCCTCTCCCTAGGGAGAGGGGATGATCTGGTTTTCTCCTTCTCCCCCAGGAGAAGGCTGGGATGAGGGCGTACAGTGTTAAAATCCACGTTTCTGGTAAGCACCCAGTAATTTCCTTATCATTACCCTTCCATTCTTAGTCACGCGAGTTACCGGTGCACGAAACCTTTGACATGCTGCTGGCGGTATTTGACCGTGCGGCGCTGATGCTTATTTGCCTGTTCTTTTTGATTCGCATCCGCCTGTTCCGCGAGTTGCTGCATAAAAACGCTCACACCCCCAAAGAGTTATTGGCGGTCACGGCTATTTTCTCGATGTTTGCTCTATTCAGTACCTGGTCTGGCGTTCACGTCGAAGGGTCGCTGGTGAATGTGCGCATTATTGCCGTGATGGCAGGCGGGATTTTATTTGGCCCGTGGGTAGGGATCATCACCGGGATTATTGCCGGGCTGCATCGTTACCTGATTGATGTTGATGGCATTACTGCCGTCCCCTGTCTGATTACCAGTATCGTCGCCGGTATTATCTCAGGTTTAATCAACCGCAAAGTCCAGAAAGAACAGCACTGGCGAGTCGGTATTTTCGGCGCCATGTTGTGTGAAACCATGACCATGATTCTGGTGGTGCTGTGGGCGCCATCCATTGAATTAGGGATAGATATTGTCTCGAAAATCGGGATTCCGATGATCCTCGGCACGGTGTCAATCGGCCTGATTGTGGTGCTGGTGCAAAGTGTTGAGGGTGAAAAAGAGGCCAGTGCGGCACGCCAGGCCAAACTCGCGCTGGATATTGCCAACAAAACGCTGCCGCTATTTCGTAACGTTAACAGTGAGTCTTTGCGTCAGGTTTGCAATATTATCCGCGACGATATTAATGCCGATGCGGTAGCCATAACCGATGTCGATAAAGTTCTGGCTTACGTCGGGTTTGGCGAAGACAACTATAAGCAAAACGACGACGGCATTAGCCCAAGAACACAGCTGGCTCTTCGTGAAGGGAAAATCATTATTCGTAATGATGATGAAGCGTATCGTACCCCGGAAATTCACTCGCTGATTATTATTCCTTTATGGGAAAAAGGTGTGGTGACGGGCACGCTGAAAATCTATTACCGTCACGCGCATCAGATTACATCGACCTTACAAGAAATGGCGGTGGGGCTTTCGCAGATTATATCCACCCAACTGGAGGTTTCCCGGGCCGAGCAATTGCGTGAAATGGCCAATAAAGCGGAACTGCGGGCGCTACAAAGCAAAATTAACCCGCATTTCTTGTTTAATGCGTTAAATGCTATTTCATCGTCTATTCGCATGAATCCCGATACCGCCCGTCAGTTGATTTATAATTTGTCGCGTTATCTGCGCTATAACATTGAATTAAAAGACGATGAGCAGATCGACATTAAAAAAGAGCTGTATCAAATTAAAGATTACATCGCTATTGAGCAGGCGCGTTTTGGCGACAAGCTGACGGTGATTTATAACATTGATGAAGAAGTGAATTGCCTGATCCCAAGCCTGCTGATTCAGCCGCTGGTCGAGAACGCGATTGTTCATGGTGTTCAGCAATGTAAAGGCAAAGGTGTGGTGACGATTAGCGTTGAAGAGAGCGGTAATCGCGTGCGCATTGCGGTGCGCGACACTGGGCATGGTATCGACCCGCAAGTGATTGAACGGGTTGAAGCTAACGAAATGCCAGGCAATAAAATCGGCCTGTTAAATGTGCATCACAGGGTAAAATTACTTTATGGCGAAGGTTTGCATATTCGCCGCCTTGAGCCGGGTACGGAGATTGCGTTTTACGTGCCTCACGCCGCTGCTACCGCCGTTCCACCGTTATTGTCGCAACAAGGAGGAAACGCATGAAAGTTCTCATCGTCGAAGATGAAGTGCTGGCGCAGCAGGAACTAAACTGGCTGATTAAAGAACACAGCCAAATGGAAGTTGTTGGCACCTTTGATGACGGTATGGATGTGTTGAAATACCTCCAACATCATGAAGTTGACGCTATTTTTCTCGACATCAACATTCCTTCTTTAGACGGTGTTTTGCTGGCGCAGAACATCAGCAAGTTTGCCCATAAGCCCTTTATCGTGTTTATCACCGCCTGGAAAGAACACGCGGTGGAAGCGTTTGAGCTGGAAGCATTCGACTACATTCTGAAACCGTATCAGGAGTCGCGCATTATTGGCATGCTGCAAAAGCTGGAGGCGGCATATCTGCAACAGAATGCGCCGACCTCAGGAAGCAGCTCTAACCGTGAAGCGCTGACGATTAATCTGGTAAAGGACGAGCGGATTATCGTTACCGATATTAACGATATTTATTACGCTGAAGCGCACGAAAAAATGACCTTTGTGTATACGCGCCGCGAAGCCTATGTGATGCCAATGAATATCACCGAGTTTTGCCACCGTCTGCCGGAAAGCCATTTCTTCCGCTGCCATCGCTCGTATTGCGTGAACCTGAGTAAAATTCGCGAGATAGAGCCGTGGTTTAACAATACCTATATTTTACGCCTGCGGGATTTGGATTTTCAGGTGCCGGTGAGTCGCAGCAAGGTGAAAGAGTTTCGGGCGTTGATGCGCTTGTAAAATGGGCGCAAGAATTTGCGCCCGACGAGATTACAGAACCTGACCCAACGTTTGACGCAAATGCGCGCCAGCGCCGAGCAGCCCCGGTTGATCGTGAACAATCAGATACACCGGGATGCTTTGCACATATTCTTTAAAACGCCCTTTATCCTCAAAACCGCCACGGAAACCGGAAGCCTTAAAGAACTCAAGGAAACGTGGCACGATGCCGCCCGCGATATATACGCCGCCGAAGGTTCCCAACGTCAGAGCGAGGTTGCCACCAAAGCGCCCCATGATCACGCAGAACAGCGACAGCGCACGGCGACAATCGGTGCAGCTATCTTCGAGCGCTTTTTCAGTGATGTCTTTCGGCTTGTAATTTTCCGGCTGACGGCCATCTGATTTAACAATCGCACGATACAGATTCACCAGCCCCGGCCCTGAAAGCACACGCTCCGCAGAAACATGGCCGATTTCAGTGCGCAACTCTTCGAGGATAATCCCCTCTTCTTCGCTGTTTGGCGCAAAATCGACGTGACCGCCTTCGCCCGGCAGACTCACCCAGCGTTTATCGACGTGCACCAGATGTGCGACGCCCAACCCAGTGCCCGCGCCATAAACCGCTACAGGTTTACCTTCAACCGGCTCGCCGCCGCCAAACTTAATCAAATGTTCATTTTTGATCATTGGAATCGCCATGGAAACGGCAGTAAAGTCGTTGATGATTTCCAGATGTTCAAAGCCGAGATTCTTTTTCATCTCAGCGGTAGAGAATGCCCAGGTATGGTTGGTCATCGCCACCCAGTCGCCGGTAATCGGGCAAGCAATTGCGATACAACCATCGGTTACACTGACATTGTGCTCTTTGAGATAATGCACCACGACCGCTTCAAGGCTTGGGAAATCGAGGCCCGAATAGGTTTTTGCCTGGGTGATGTCACCATTTTCAACGTTGCACAGTGCCAGACGCGCATTGGTGCCGCCTACATCTCCCACCAAAGCATATTTTGTCATTCTTCCACTGCTCCGCTAAAGTCAAAATAAGTCCTGGCATCACTGTAAAATTAGCTAGCCTAAACAACAACGACCAGATGATAAGTGCCTTGGGATTATAGATCTTCGTCACAGATTAGATTGAGCGTTTCAGCCCTTATTGCATAGCGGTCGAAATGTCCGGTCTGGCAGACTGTTTGCCGCGACGATTTTGCGCAAAGTTTATTTTAGTTAAGGAATAAAACATGCTCCATCCGCGAGCCAGAACGATGTTGGTTCTCTCTCTCCCTGCATTAGTGATTGGGATTTTTTCCAGCCTGGTATTAATCGTAGTGATGAAAGTTGCCGCTGTTTTACAGCGTTATCTTTGGGTATCACTGCCCGCCAGATTTGATCTCGATATGAACTCCCCGATGTGGATTTTGTTGATGCTGACGTTAACGGGGATTGCCGTGGGGCTAGTGATTCGCTATATGCCGGGGCATGCGGGGCCCGATCCGGCAACCGAACCTTTGATTGGCGCACCGGTGTCTGTCATGGCGCTGCCGGGGCTGATTATTGCGCTGGTGCTGGGGCTTGCAGGCGGCGTGAGTCTGGGGCCAGAACACCCGATTATGGCGGTGAATATTGCGCTGGCGGTAGCGATTGGGGCGCGTTTGCTGCCAAGAGTTGGCACGCTAGACTGGACGATTCTTGCCGCAGCAGGCACCATCGGCGCACTATTTGGCACACCGGTTGCGGCAGCACTGGTGTTTTCCCAGACGCTCAATGGCAGCAATGATGTGCCATTGTGGGACCGTTTGTTTGCCCCGCTGATGGCGGCGGCGGCGGGAGCGTTGACCACCGACCTGTTCTTCCATCCTGATTTCTCTTTGCCCGCTCTGCAATATCCAGAAATGCGCCTGGTTGATATCTTCAGCGGTGCGGTAGTCGCGGCAATCGCCATTGCACTGGGAATGATTGCGGTGTGGTGCTTGCCACGTGCGCACCGTCTCATTCATCAGCTTAAACACCCGGTGTTAATTCTGGGCGTCGGCGGTTTTCTGCTAGGCGTGTTGGGGTTGGTTGGCGGCGAAGTCACGCTGTTTAAAGGCCTGGATGAAATGCGCCAGCTATCCACCGTGCAGCATTATTCTGTCGCCACGTTGCTGATGTTTGCGGTAGTAAAACTGGCGGCGCTAGTGATTGCCTCAGCCTGCGGTTTCCGTGGGGGGCGTATTTTCCCGGTGGTTTTTGTCGGAGTGGCGTTAGGCATGATGCTTCACCAGCATGTTGAAGCGGTTCCGGCCGCCATTACGCTATCCTGTGCCATCCTTGGCCTGGTATTGGTAGTGACTCGCGATGGTTGGCTCAGCCTGTTTATGGCAATGGCGGTGGTGCCGGATATCAAATTGCTGCCATTGCTGTGTATCGTGATGCTACCCGCATGGCTGCTGCTGGCGGGCAAACCGGTCATGATGGCGGATAAACCCAAAGTTTAATTTTACATTGCCAGTTTTGCCGGATGACGCTGCGCTTATCCGACCTACGGAATGGGTGTTGTAGGGGGGGATAAGCGCAGCGTCATCCACCATTAATTCGACCGACTAACCGGCATTGCGTTTCGCAAGCGATGCTGTGATCGCCTGCAAAAGCTCAGGAATATCCTGCTTCGGCAGAACGACTTCTACCAGCGACAGTCGTTCTGCTTTTGCCACTTTCTGCATCACCTCATCGAGCTGCACCGGCTCCGTCACTCGCCAGCATTGCGCCTGATTATCAACATTCAATGCCTGCGGAATTTGCGTCCAGTTCCACGGTGCAATTTCGTTGTAACGCTGTTCGGCACCGTGAATCGCCCGTTCAACGGTGTAACCCTCATTGTTGAGCAAGAAAATCACCGGGCGCTGCCCATCGCGCATCATCGAGCCAATTTCCTGGATGGTGAGTTGCGCCGAACCATCGCCTACCAGCAATATCACGCGGCGATTTGGGCAGGCGGTTTGCGCCCCAAATGCGGCAGGAAGGGTAAAACCTATCGACCCCCAAAGCGGCTGAGCGATAAACGTGACACCTGCGGGAAGCGTGAGTGTCGCAGCACCAAAAGCAGCGGTTCCCTGGTCGGCAAGAACGATATCCCCCGCTTGCAGGAAGCCTTGCAAGGATTGCCAGAAAGCGTGCTGATCCAGTTTCCCGGATGTCGCCGCCGGTAACGCGGGCGGTTTTTGTTGCGGCGAAGACCAGCCTGAAACCTGGTGTTTGCAGAGCTGATGCAGAGTCTCAATGGCTTGCGCCATCGCAATTCCACTGAACCAGCGTTCACCAATGCGCGTGGCATTCGGCTGAATGTCGATTGTCTGCTGGAACGTAAAATGCTGCGTAAACCCGGCTGTTAGCGTGTCGGTAAATTTCACGCCCGCACAAATAACCAGTTCAGCCTTTTCAATCGCCTGAATCACCGTGGGCGAACTGGCCGAGGCGCTATAAGTCCCGACAAACCCTTGCTGGCCTTCATCGAATAATCCTTTGCCCATCAGCAATGTGGCGTGTGGCATCGGCGTGTCGTCCATCCATTTCTGCAAGGCTTTTTGTTGCCCAAATCGCAGCGCCAGGAAATCAGCCAGTAACGCCACGCTGCGGCTTTCTGCCAGGCGCGCTTGTGCGCAGACGCGGAATTGGGCGAGTAATGCCGGGTCGGTGGACGGTTGTTGCGGCAATAAGGGTTTGGTCGGGCGCGTCGCAGGTGTCTGAGAAACATCGCTTGGGAGCAGTAAATAACCCGGACGGCGCTGCAATAAAGCCTGCTGCAAAACCCGGTCGATCTCGTAACAGGCATTTTCTGCGGTGAGCGAGGCTTGTGCCACCGTCACTTCCTGCGCCATGCGTGAGAAATGGCCGAAATCCCCATCACCCAAAGTGTGATGCATCAATTCACCCCGCCGCTGCGCACCGAGACACGGTGCGCCGACGACATGAATAACGGGTAAATATTCGGCGTAGCTTCCGGCAATACCATTAATGGCACTTAACTCGCCGACACCAAACGTCGTCAGCACAGCCGCCGCACCGTTACAGCGTGCGTAGCCATCAGCGGCATAGGCTGCATTAAGTTCGTTGGCGCACCCCACCCATGCAAGGGTTGGGTGGTTAATGACGTTATCCAGAAACTGTAAGTTGTAGTCACCGGGGACACCAAAAAGATGGTTAATTCCAGCCTCGGTGAACCGGTCCAGCAGATAGTCCGCGACAGTGTAATTCATGACTCATTCCTTCTCTGAGGGCTTACAGTGAGTATTGGACATCTGTGATCGCTGTCGAGGAACAAGGAGAATAAGGCCGTGGAAAGAGGGATTTACACTTAATCGGGGTGTAGTCTGATGGTCTTCAATGTTGTGAAAACGTATACACTAAGTTGGCATTATTCACTCACCAAGGATTTCACATGGTCTATCAGGCAAATGCTGCGCGTTATGAATCAATGGAATATCGTCGTTGTGGGCGCAGCGGTTTAAAACTCCCCGCTATTTCGCTGGGTTTGTGGCATAACTTTGGTGATAGCACGCTGCTGGAAAACAGCCGACAGCTGTTACACCGCGCGTTTGACTCAGGGATTACCCATCTTGACCTGGCGAATAACTACGGGCCACCGCCAGGTTCCGCCGAAGAAAACTTTGGTCGTATCCTGCGTGAAGATTTCCTTCCATATCGTGATGAGCTGATTATTTCGTCCAAAGCTGGCTATACCATGTGGGAGGGCCCTTATGGTGATTGGGGTTCACGTAAGTATCTGATTTCAAGCCTTGACCAAAGCCTGAAACGCATGGGTCTTGAATATGTCGATATTTTTTACCATCACCGTCCGGACCCGGAAACCCCGCTTGAAGAAACAATGCGCGCTCTTGACTCCGTCGTGCGCCAGGGCAAAGCACTGTATGTCGGCATTTCAAATTACCCGGCTGAACTTGCGGCTCAAGCCATTGATATTTTGAACTCTCTTGGCACACCATGCCTTATCCACCAGCCGCGTTATTCGATGTTTGAGCGCTGGGTTGAAGGCAGTTTGCTGAATGTTCTGCAAGAAAAAGGTGTCGGCAGCATTGCGTTTTCACCATTGGCGGGTGGGCAGCTTACGGATCGTTATCTTGATGGTATTCCTGCTGATTCACGAGCGGCGAGCGGCAGCAAGTTCCTGAACGCGGAGCAACTGACCGAAGATAAGCTGAAGAAAGTCCGAAAACTCAACGCCATTGCACAACGACGTGGGCAGAAGCTTTCGCAAATGGCGCTGGCTTGGGTGCTACGTGGTGATAAAGTCACTTCGGTGTTGATTGGTGCCAGTAAAATCAGCCAGATAGACGATGCGGTAGGCATGTTGGATAACCGTCATTTTACCGCTGCTGAGCTGGCAGAAATCGAAGAAATATTAGTGTAACCGTTAACACTGACTGATTTAATTTTCAGCTAAATTAGCAAAAAGTGCTCTCCCCTACGAATTAGGAGTTGTGGCGATGAAACACTTAGTTACCACAACTTACTATACCGTTAACAAGCCGCTTGGCGGTTATCGTATGTAGGGAGAGAGTATGTTCAGGTCACTAATTCTTGCGATTGCATTACTGGCATCAGCACCAATGATGGCCAATGCGGGCGAAATCACCCTGCTGCCGTCAATTAAGCTGCAAATAGGCGATCAGGATTATCGCGGTAATTACTGGGATGGCGGTGGTTGGCGCGACCGCGATTACTGGCGTCGAAATTACGAGTGGCGCGATAATCGCTGGCACCGCCATGACAATGGCTATCACCGTGGCTGGTACAAAGACCGTGGTCGTAGCAGCTTTGAGAAAGGTTACCGCGCAGGCTGGAACGATCGTGACGATCATCGCGGACCTGGACGAGGCGGGCGCGGACATGGTCACGGCGGTGGTCATCGCCATTAAGATTTTACAACGGGAGCTTCGGCTCCCGTTTTTTATTGCATCTTTTTAAGGGCTACAGGCCTAACACCGTGCCAATCAGCAGCCACAAATTCAACGCGACGACGATGGCGACAATCCCCCATCCGGTGACTCTCACGATTCGGGTATTGACCAAATCGCCCATCAATTTTTCATTGCTGGTGAAGATAAGCAGCGGAACCAGTGCCAGAGCAATACCGAAGCTGAGTAATACCTGGCTCATGACCAGAATTCTGGTCGGATCCAGCCCCATCAAAATGACAATGAACGAAGGTGCCATGGTGACGGCGCGACGCACCCATAGCGGAATATAGAAGCGCACAAAGCCTTGCATCACCACCTGCCCCGCCAGTGTTCCCACCACGGTTGATGACAATCCCGCGGCAACCAGACTTAAACCAAAAATCGTGGCGGCAGAGTGGCTAAGTAAAGGTTCAAGCGTGAGGTACGCTTCGTCCAGGTCAGCAACTCCGGTGTGGCCCGAGAAGTGAAATGCGGCTGCCGCAGTAGCCATCATAGCCAGGTTGACGAACCCGGCAATGGTCATCGCGATGGCGACATCCCATTTAGTTGCTGAATACCTTTCGGCTCGATTACCACCGTGCAGGTGTTGGGTTAGCGAAGAATGTAAATAAATGACGTGCGGCATAATGGTTGCGCCGAGCACGCCTGCGGCAAGAAATACCGCTTCACTGGTCGGCAAACTTGGAATCAACATTCCTTTCCCGAGTTCTACCAGTTTCGGCTGGGAGAAAATCAGCTCCACAATGTAAGCCGCCGCCACGAACAGCAGTAATCCGCCAATCACTTTTTCCAGCGGTTTCTGGCCGCGCCGTTGCAGCATCAGTATCAGGAAAGTCGCGATTCCCGTTAGCACCGCACCTTGTAGTAAAGAGACGCCGAGAATCAGTTTGAAACCTATCGCGGCACCGATGAATTCAGCAAGGTCAGTCGCCATGGCGATAATTTCAGCCTGTATCCAGTAAAGCCACACCACCGGACGCGGATAATGGTCGCGAATCTGCTCAGCGAGATTTTTACCAGTCGCAATCCCCAGTTTTGCCGAGAGGATTTGGATAAGCATCGCCATGAAGTTGGCCCACACCACCACCCACAGCAATTTATAACCAAAGCTGGCACCGGCCTGGATGTTGGTCGCAAAGTTACCGGGATCGATATAACCGATGGCAGCAATAAAAGCCGGCCCCATCAACGCCAGGCGTAATCTGCGCGCTGTGCGAGTACCACTATTTTCAACGCGACTGTTTGTCATCATCTGCCTCTGGAGATATAGCCTTTGCTATGTTTCAAGCTATCAAAAGTGAGAATGATTATCAAATTCATTTGAGAAGCCATAGTCGATTACTTTGATAGACAGAAACAATAGTGAGGGATTAGCAGTGGCGAATTTCGATCGCCTGTTAAAGAAGCCTGATTGCAGCAAACACTATGTTAAAGATATGTGCGTTGACGCAACTTTTATGTTCTTTACTTAACATAGCAAAAATGTATGGTTGATCACTAATTTTGAGTTTGGTCACACGACATCATTATAGTGTGCGATTAGTCTCGTTTTCTTATTGCTTGTTTCATAGAATGTGCAACGAAATTAAACCTGCCTCATATTTGGAGCAAATATGTCCCGCGTTCTTCATTTTGTCTTAGCGCTTGCCGTGGTTGCGCTACTTGCTTTATTGCTGAGTAGCAACCGTAAGCAGATCCGCATTCGCTTTATCGTTCAACTGTTGGTGATTGAACTTATCCTGGCCTGGTTCTTCCTGAACTCAGAAATTGGCCTGGGCTTTGTGAGAGGTTTCTCAGAGATGTTTGAGAAACTGCTGTCATTTGCCAACGAAGGGACAAACTTTGTATTCGGTAAGATGAATGACGAAGGACTCGCCTTCTTCTTCCTGAAAGTGCTTTGCCCAATCGTCTTTATCTCCGCACTGATCGGGATATTGCAGCACATCCGTGTTCTGCCGATTGTTATCCGCTTTATCGGTACCGTTCTGTCTAAAGTGAATGGTATGGGTAAACTGGAATCCTTTAACGCCGTAAGCTCACTGATTCTGGGACAATCAGAAAACTTTATCGCTTATAAGGATATTCTCGGCAAGATGTCTCGCAACCGCATGTACACCATGTCCGCTACGGCCATGTCTACCGTGTCCATGTCGATTGTCGGTGCTTACATGACGATGCTCGAGCCAAAATATGTGGTCGCAGCGCTGGTGTTGAACATGTTCAGTACCTTTATCGTACTGTCGCTGATCAACCCCTACCGCGTTGATGAGAGCGAAGAAAATATCCAGATGTCTAACCTGCACGAAGGCCAAAGCTTCTTCGAAATGCTCGGTGAATACATTCTGGCAGGTTTTAAAGTTGCGATTATCGTTGCAGCGATGCTGATTGGCTTCATTGCTTTGATTGCTGCGCTGAACGCCCTGTTTGCTGCCATCTTCGGCATCTCCTTCCAGGGCATTCTGGGTTACATCTTCTACCCGGTCGCCTGGGTTATGGGTGTTCCTTCCCACGAAGCGTTGCAGGTGGGTAGCATCATGGCCACCAAACTGGTTTCCAACGAATTCGTTGCGATGCTGGATCTGCAAAAACTAGCCGGAACGCTTTCCCCACGTGCGGAAGGTATCCTGTCTGTGTTCCTGGTTTCGTTTGCCAACTTCTCTTCTATCGGGATCATCGCGGGTGCGATTAAAGGCCTGAACGAAGAGCAAGGTAACGTGGTTTCTCGCTTTGGCCTGAAGCTGGTTTACGGCGCAACTCTGGTGAGTATTCTGTCAGCGTCTATCGCTGGTCTGTTCTTGTAATTCTCACAATAAAAAGCCGGGGCAATTTGCCCCGGCTTTTTTATGCCTGAATGTCTTCATCCTGCCAGCATACCTGATTTCTCCCACGCTCTTTCGCCCGGTACATTCGCATATCAGCCCGCGCCTGTATTTGGTCTAACGTATATTCTGGAAACTCACTATGTGACGCCACGCCCAGCGATGCCGTAACAGGCAAGGATGAACCGTCCTCAAGAATCATTTCAGAAGACTCAAGCTCCCACTTAATTCGTGTTGCGACCATAATCCCGGCCTTGAGATCGGAATTCGGTAAGTAAATACAGAACTCTTCCCCGCCTATACGCCCCAAAATGTCCTGGTTACGGATAGCACGCTGAATACGTTGAGTGGCATGCACCAGTACATTGTCACCGACCAAATGCCCGTAGACATCATTCACATTCTTGAAGTGGTCGAGGTCCAGTTGTACTAGCGTGTAATCCACATTGTCCGACATGATTTGCGAGGTTTTATCGAAGAATCCACGCCGGTTAAGCGCCCCGGTTAAATCATCGTGTAGGGCATGATGCTGCATTTCACGTTGCAAATTGCCCATATTCCGCACCAGACGGCAAATAATGCGGTAGGCACCCAACAGGGAAAGCGAGAAAATCAAAAACATCGTGACGAGAAGTAAACTGAATCGCCCAAAATCCTCATGCAGCCCCTGACTCACGGTCTGGGTGCTCACCAGCACCGAGTGAGTCCCTCTCAGCTGGCCAAACGTGATATAGACCAATCCGGAACGGAAGCTACCACGGGGATTATCCGCCAACATTCGGAGAATGGTTTCTTTCTGCTTCACGCTTAACTGAACGTTATTTTCCGCGCCCACAGATTTCGTCAGAGGTTTTAACTGTGCATCATACAGTCGGTAGGCACTTTGGGTGTCTTCCGGTAACGAAGATAAGAGGAATTTCTGAACTGACTGGCTATCAAATGCAATGCCCAGCAAGCCAATCCATTCCCCCCCAAAATCGACAGGGATAGAGGCGTTGATCAGCGTCTCATCGCTGTTAGCAATATTTTGTCGCGTCCAGAAAGCCGTTCGTTTGGGATTTAATAGCGGGGATGCCAGCACAAAACTGCCCAGCTTTTCGTGTGGGTTATAGCTATTGATCAGCAGCGAGTTCACCTCTTTCGACAAAGAGGCGATAAATTCGCCTTCGCGCGAGATGTAATACAAATCGGCAAACAGTTCATGGGATCCGGTTGCCAGGGGGAAAAGCCCCTGGATTTTACGCAACCCGTTGAGTTGTTGGCGCACCTCCAGTGACTCCTGATCCGGTAATTCATCATCCTCAGTGACACTATCAGGCAAGGGCAACTCGCCTATCCACAGCGGCCTTTGAATCGAATTTTCATTCACTTCCCATGGCGTCACTGGGCTGCCGGGGAAGATCGGATCATCCATGGCTTCAATAAATATTCTTTTTAAATAGCGAAGGTTATCAATCTTGTACTGCGCCCGGCTTTCTATGCGCGCAATCACACTTTCCAGATGACTTAGCTGGCTGGAGCGATAACCCTGACTAAACAGCTGCCCTTGCTGCCAGAACAGGATTGCGGTCAGGGCAAAAACAAAAATGAAGCACAGGTGAATAACACGTAGCGTGTTGCTCAACGGCAAACGAAATCGACTCGCTCTTGAAGTACTCACAATACAGTCCTGTGATCATATGCTCGCAACATACTGCTACCTTAAAAAGTATGGACTGTATTTAGAGGCTCGGGTTTGCCAATCAGATAACCTTGCAGGAACTGAACGCCCAGTTCATGAAGAAGTCTCCGCTGCTCTTCCGTTTCGACAAACTCAGCAACAACGCTCAATTGCTTCGTATGGGCCATATCACAAATAGATTTTACAATCAGAGGGTCAAGCGAGTCCGTGGTGATATCTTTGATGAAACAGCCATCAATCTTAATAATGTCCGCCTGCAGCCGTTTGAGCCTTTCGTAATTCGCATAGCCGGTGCCAAAATCATCAATCGCAATTTTAAAGCCATTTTCACGCAGTAACGTGATGTTCTGCATTGAGATTTCTGATTCTGAAAACGCCTGCTCTTCAGTAACTTCAATAATCACACTGCTGGTAGGCACCTGGAATTGAGTGAACAGTGAAACAATCTTTTGAGCGATATCCTTTTGCATCAGCGTCAATGGCATCAGGTTTACGGAAAAACGCGGGTACTCACTCTCATTTGGATGGAGATAGAGGAAATTAACCAGCTTCTTCATCACTAACATATCGAAGCGCGTGCTGAGGTTAAACTCGGCAATAACAGGAATAAACTTATCCGGGGTAATTAATTCATCGTTAAAAATGATGCGGCTGAGTATTTCCTGATAACCCTTTCCAGCTTGATTAACAATAGGCTGCGCATAAAGTACAACGGCTTCTTCTTCATCCAGCGCCCGTTTGATTTTTTGCAGCAACAAGACGCGCTCTGTCGTCTTGTCAGAAACATCTTCAACGCGTGTGTTCAGGCTAAGCACACACATTGATTCACTTGCCTGGTCTGCGAGATAACTTAATTGGCCTAATGTCCGGTGTAACTCATCAAGACTGTCGTCAATAACGCTATAAGAAGCGCCATACTCAATCTCAAGCATCGTGTTATGCCACTTTATTTTTTTGCTATTGAGTAACTCGACAATATGCTCAAGACGCGCATCGGTATGCTGACCACGAAGAAATATTAATAACTCACTGCCTGGCAATTGAAAGACTTGCTCACCTTGCTGCAAGAAAGGGGTTATCTGGCTGGTTACGATACGCTTACAATGAATGCGCATCATCATGCCGTAATGACGACTCAGAAACTCAAGATTAGACAACCGCAGGCAGCAAAGCGTCCCTTCCGGGTAGCTTTGCACATGATATTCCAGTGCGCGTAAATTAGGTAATTGCGTGAGTGGATCGGTTAAGGCTTGCGAGTGATAAATGCGTTTCATCCACTCATTTACCTTAAACATCATCGTCATGTATAACATGCAGACTGAGAAAGAGATAAAAACAGAAAGGATAAATGACAGGGCAAATTCAGTATTAACCCCGTAAAGAAAACCATCATTATACGTCAGCAATAACCAGGCAGAAATCCCCCACAGCAGCCCCATAAGACGAGGGCCAAAATGACGAATCCCCAACGTAAACAGCACAAAAATCATAGGCACCAGATACCCTGAAACCTGCAATACACCCCATGAAGAACAAAGCACGACCATCAGGGTAAACAGGCACAGCATCCAGGTGAAAGAATATAAACGACGCGGCCCCACAAAATCTCGCATCACGCAACGACGCCAAAATGCACGAGCGTAGTGTGGGTTCAGGATCATTCTTAGTGGGTAATAAAACACGACGGTAAAGATAAGCGATGCCGCAACCAGATTTTGGAAATCCACCACCATAAATATGAGTGAGTTATGGCCAAAATAAGGGGCAAGTTTCACTGGGACAGAAACGTAATGCCCGGTCAGATACATCAGTAATTTAATGCTGAAGGGGGCGATAAAACCGAGCCAAAATATTCTAATCCCGACGCCTTTATCGGACAGAGCATGGCGCCAGCGCTTTCCCAGATAATAACGGGTCACGAGGCTACAAACGGCTATGGGAAATATTAAGCTGAAGGTAAAGGCGACTAACGCTGGAGTGGCTAAATCCAGGCTGTAAGTAAAGGTTACAATGGAGGCTATTATCAAAGGAATAATCGCCACTCGACCATAGAGAAACACCATGGCAATCATAAAACTTACAGGAAGATACGCTAAATAAGTGTGTTTACCATCAATAATGGTTGAAGGTGAAAGGTACCGAGAAAGAGGTAAAAGCAAAAGACATAAAACCAGTGCTGTGAGCGATTTTTTGATTATTAGAGGAAATGTCATAAGCCCTGGAGTGGATATTTTATCATTGCTAAAAGCATTATTCGGTGACAAAGAATACGTTTATTTATTAAACAAATCAAGTTGACGTATAATTATATCCCTTTCAATTCATTGCCTTTTAATACAACACAACAAAGCGAAATAGTTTGATATATTCACACTGCAAATAAATCACATTCAACTATTCATTTAGGCGTTGAATAAAACCCACTGCGACACAAAATAACAACAAAATATACGAACGTATAAAACAAAAAAACCCCGCCATCAGGCGAGGGTTTCGTATTTTGGTGGAGCTAAGCGGGATCGAACCGCTGACCTCTTGCATGCCATGCAAGCGCTCTCCCAGCTGAGCTATAGCCCCACGAATGGGTTCGGGTTAAACGGTACAAATCTTGCTGGTAAAG
>Ga0160439_1000260_pt1 | contig 32384 bp, 28 predicted proteins | sample HID1975M_E0MG_FD_108201 | JGI IMG/M metagenome (GOLD analysis project Ga0160439, IMG submission 108201) | Enriched soil microbial communities from UW Madison campus, WI, USA - HID1975M_E0 MG | ecosystem: Environmental > Terrestrial > Soil > Unclassified | place: USA: Madison, Wisconsin... | reverse complement strand
GTTCCACGGCCTGCCGTGGGACGCCTTGCTCGACGACCTGGACGGCGTGCTGGGTGCCGCGTACAGCGTGAGCGTCTTCACGACGTGGGACGAACCGACGCTGGACCAGACCTGGCGCAAGACGCGGCTGGACGGATCGGACGACGTCCCGGACACCTGGTTCGGCGTCGCGCGCGACCCCAGCTCCGAGGGCTTCCTCGTCGCCGGCAGCGAGGAGAACCTGACGCCACAGGGTGGTGTGCCGGGGCCGTGGTCGCAGCGGCTGCCGCACTTCCGGCTCGACTCGACACCCAGCAACGGCGACGAGATCCAGACGGAGTACTTCGTCGAGCGGCGCCGGGCCGCCGACGCGATCCGCGCCGTGCGGACCCTCGCGCCGCGCATCGCGCCCGTCCTGCTCATCACCGAGCTGCGGGCCGCGGCGGCCGACGACCTGTGGCTCAGCCCCGCCTACGAGCGCGAAGTCGTCGCACTCCACTTCACCTGGAAGAACCGGGCCGACGACGTGCGCGCGCTGCTGCCTGCGATCGAGGCGGCGCTCGCGCCGTTCGACGCCCGCCCGCACTGGGGCAAGTTCCACGGGATGTCCGCCGACGCGGTCGCGCGCGTGACGCCGCGGCTCGCGGACGCCCGCGCGCTGTTCGAGCGGCTGGACCCGCGCGGCGTGTTCACGAGCGCGCACCTGGAGCGGCTGGGTCTGCGGGACCCGCGATGATCCCCGCCCCCGACGACCCGTGCCCCTGCGGCGGCGGAACGTACGGCACGTGCTGCGGGCCGGCGCTCGACGGGTCGCGCCCGGCACCCACCGCCGAGGCGCTCATGCGCTCGCGGTACACGGCGTTCGCGGTGGGAGACGTCGCGTACCTGCTGCGCTCCTGGCACCGCTCGACGAGGCCGCCGACGCTCGAGCTCGACGACGACCTGGTCTGGCGCCGGCTCGTCGTGCTGGGCGTCGAGGCGGGTGGCCCGTGGGACGACGAGGGTGTCGTCGAGTTCGTCGCGCAGTACGCGTCGGGGCTCGTGCGCGGGCGGCTGCACGAGCGCAGCCGGTTCGTGCGTGACGACGGCTGGCAGTACGTGGACGGCATCGCGCCCGTGGAGTGATGCGCGGACGGACGCGGGCGCGACACCGCCCGGCGCCGGCCACGCGCCGTCGCTCCTCACGGCGTCGGTTGCGGGGTGCTCGACGCGACCACAGCCACAGCAGCACGCACGGCCGTCCACCGATCCGGGCAGCTAGCGCCTGCGACCGTGGCGGCGCGGCGCACTGTGGTCGCGCGGCCCCGAACGGCGGGCGTCGCGCGAACCGAGGAGGCGTGATGACCCTGCAGCCGAACCTTCCCTCTGACGACCCGGACGAGCCGGACGACCGGTGCGACGAGCCCGACGAGCTCCATGCCCGGCGTCGGTGGCGAGCGGTCCGGCCTCGTCCGGAGCGGCCGCGCCTGCGCTACGCCCGGCACCTGCGCGGTGAGCTGGCGGAGGCCGGGATGGCGACGGCCGAGTACGCGATCGCCACCCTCGCAGCGGTGGGCTTTGCCGGGCTGCTCGTGGTGATCCTCAAGGGCAACGAGGTGCGCGGGCTGCTGCTCGGCATCGTGAAGCAGGCGCTCTCCCTGTGAGCCGGAGCCGCGGCGTCGACCGTGAGCGCGGCTCGGTGACGGCCGAGCTCGCGGTCGGGCTGCCCGCCGTCGTGCTGGTGCTGGTCCTGGTGCTCGGGGTCGCGGCGGCGGGCATGACGCAGATGCGATGCGCGGACGGGGCTCGCGCCGCGGCTCGGGCGGCCGCGCTGGGTGCGGACGCACCTGCCGACGACGCCCGACGCGTGGCGGGCGGTGGCGCTCGCGTCGTCGTCGCGCGCGACGGGCCGTGGGTGAGTGTGACCGTGTCCGCCGGCGTGGTCGGCCTGCCCGGCGGTCGGCTGCGCGCGAGCGGGACGGCCGTCGCACGTGTCGAGCCATGAACGTCGGCACCGGCTCACGGCGTGGCGTCACCGGCCGTGGCCTCGCGTGCCGCGGGGATCGCGGGTCGGGGACGGTGCTGCTGCTCGGCGTCGTCGCGGTGCTGGTGGTCGTGGCCGGTGCGCTCGGTCTGCTGGCGGTGGCGCAGGGTGCTCGCGGTCGGGCGCAGGCCGCCGCCGACCTCGGTGCGCTGGCGGGGGCGTCCGCGTGGCGGTTCGGCACGGGCGACCCGTGCGACGTGGCGGACCAGGCGGTACGGCGCAACGGCGCCCGGCTCGGCGGCTGCGAGACGCAGGCGGGCGGGATCGTCGCGGTCGTCGCCCTGGTCGGCACACCGTCAGGCGACGCCACCGCCCGGGCGCGCGCCGGACCCCGGCCGTGACACGGAGCAGTACCCGGCAGGCGCGGGGCGCGCGCTGTGCGAGCTCAGGAAGGTTCTTCGGCGGTAGGGCTGGCGGTGGACGTGGTGGGGGAGGGGTGGGCGTGGGACAGGACCACGTCGAGCAGGCGGACGGCTGCGGCCTTGTCGAGCGGGTTGTTGGCGTTGCCGCACTTGGGCGACTGGACGCACGCGGGGCAGCCGGTCGCGCAGCGGCAGGACGCGATCGCGTCACGGGTCGCGGCGAGCCACGTCGCGCCCAGCCGGAAGCCGCGCTCCGCGAAGCCCGCGCCGCCGGGGTAGGCGTCGTGGACGAAGACGGTGGCGTGCTCGGTGTCGGCGTGCAGCGCGGTCGACAGCCCGCCCAGGTCCCAGCGGTCGCACGTCGCGAGCAGCGGCAGCAGCCCGATCGACGCGTGCTCGGCGGCGTGCAGCGCGCCGGGGACGGCCTCGAGCGTCACGCCCGCGGCCTCGAGCACCTCGGCGGGGGCGGTCCACCACACGGCCGTCGTGCGCAGCGTGCGCTCCGGCAGGTCGAGCTCGCTGCTGCCCAGCACCTGCAGGTCCGGGATGCGTTTGCGCTGGTAGCCGAGGACCTGGCTGGTCACGTCGACCGCGCCGAAGCCCCACGTGATCGGCCCCCACTGCACCTGCTCGTCGACGGACACGATCTCGGTCGACGTCACCCAGCGGGCCCAGGTGCCGTAGTCGACGTCGCGCCGGGTCACCAGGGCGACGCCGTCGGCCAGGTGCAGGTCGTCGACGACGAAAGTCAGGCCCTGGTGCACGTAGACGGCGCCGGGGTGGACGGTCGAGTCGGCCGACGCGGCGTCGACCGTGCCCAGCAGCCGGCCGGTCATGGACTCGACCACACGCACCGGGTCGCCGCCCGTGCCGCGCAGGTCGGTGAGCCGGGACGCGGGTTCGGCGTGCGTCCAGTACCAGCCGGACGGCCGACGACGCAGCGCGCCGCGGGTCACCAGCTGGTCGAGCAGCTCGGCCGCGCTCGGCCCGAAAAGGTCCAGCTCGTCGAACCGCAGAGGCTGCTCGGCGGCGGCGGCGCACAGGTGCGGTGCCAGCACGTACGGGTTGGTGGGGTCGAACGTCGTCGCCTCCACCGGGACGTCGAAGATCGCCTCGGGATGGTGGACCAGGAACGTGTCGAGCGGGTCCTCGCGCGCCACCAGCGCGACGAGGCCGTCAGCCCCCGCGCGGCCCGCGCGCCCGGCCTGCTGCCACAGCGACACGCGCGTCCCCGGCCAGCCGGCGATGAGCACGGCGTCCAGGCCCGAGATGTCGACGCCCAGCTCCAGGGCGTTGGTGGTGGCCAGTGCGCGCAGGTCGCCCGTGCGGATGGCGCGCTCCAGGGCCCGGCGCTCCTCGGGCAGGTAGCCGCCGCGGTACGCCGAGACGGCGCCGGTCAGCGACGGGTCCACGTCGCGCAGGTGGTCGCGGGTCGCGGACGCCACCGACTCGGCGCCGCGGCGCGAGCGCGTGAAGGCCAGCGAACGGGCGCCGCCCACCACCAGGTCCGTCAGCAGGTCGGCGATCTCGGCCGTCGCCGTGCGCCGGGGCCGGTCGGTTGCGTCGGCGACGAGTCGTTCGCCGGTCCCGACCGGCCCGGAGCCTTCGTCGGGCGCGGTCGTGGCCGGCAGCCACAGGTCGTCGGGCGACGGTGGTCGCGGCTCGCGCGACAGCGGGCGGCCGTCGTCGCTGCTCGCCGCGCCGGGCAGCGGGTGCGCCGCGGCCGGGACGGGCAGCGGCGTCGCCCACGGGTCGTCCTCGGGCAGCAGCTCGGACCACGGGCCGTCGCCGCCGGGCAGCTCGGGCGGCTGCCACAGCACGAACGTCTTGCGGCCGGCGGGCGACGCATCGTCGGTCACCGCCGTGACCTCGTCGGCCGACACCCCCAGCAGCCGCGCCGCGCTCGCGGCCGGGTTCGCGGTGGTCGCGGACGCGAGCACGAACACGGGCGACGAGCCGTACGCGGCGGCCAGGCGCCGCAGGCGCCGCAGCACCAGGGCGACGTGCGCGCCGAACACCCCGCGGAACGCGTGGCACTCGTCCAGCACGACGTAGCGCAGCGAGCCGAGCAGGCGCGACCAGCGTCGATGCTGCGGCAGCAGGGCGAAGTGTAGGAAGTCGGGGTTGGTGAGCACGACGTCCGCGTACTCCTGCACCCACCGACGCTCGTCGAGCGAGGTGTCGCCGTCGCACGTCGCCACCCGCACATCGCGTGTCTTTGCGGCCGTCAGCAGGCGGTCGAGGGCGGCGAGCTGGTCGGCCGCCAGCGCCTTCGTCGGGCACAGGTAGAGCGTGGAGCCGCGGCGAGTGACGGACTCGATGCGGCCCGGGTCCAGCAACGCACCCGCCGCGTCGGCGCGGATGCTCGACAGCGCCGGCAGCCAGTAGGCGAGCGACTTGCCCGAGCCCGTCGAGGTCGCGAGCACGGTGTGCCGGCCGGACCACGCGGCGTCCGCTGCGGTGACCTGGTGCGTCCACGGCCGCTCGACCCCGAGGGAGCGGTAGCCCTGCACCAGGTCGGTGTCCGCCCAGGTCGGCCAGTCCGCGTGGACGCCCGCGCGCGCGGGCAGCTCGCGCACGTGCGTGATCCGGTCGGTACGACGCCCGCCGGCCGCCAGCACGTCCAGCAGGTCCACCGCCTCATCCTCGCACCCGGGCACCGGCGTCTGGGACGCTGTGCAGGTGGCGGCGCGCATCGACCTCAACTGCGACCTCGGCGAGGGCTTCGACTCCTGGGCGCCGGGCGTCGACGGGCTCGACGCGCAGCTGCTCGCGATCGTGACCAGCGCGAACGTCGCGTGCGGGTTCCACGCGGGCGACGATCGCGTGATGGCGCTCGTGTCCCGCACCGCGGCGGAGCGCGAGGTGCGCGTCGGCGCGCACGTCTCCTACCTGGACCGGGAGAACTTCGGGCGCCGGTTCGTGGACGTCGCGCCCGACGAGCTGCGGGCCCAGGTGACCCATCAGATCGAGGCCCTGCGCGCCGCCGGTGGCGCCGTGGCGTACGTCAAGCCGCACGGCGCGCTCTACAACACGGTGGTCCACCACGAGCCGCACGCCCGGGCGGTCGTCGACGGCGTGCTCGATGCCGGTGGCGCGGGTGTCGGTGGCGCGGGCATCGGCGGCCTGCCCGTGGTCGGCCTGCCGGGCTCGGCCGTCCTCGCGTACGCCGCGTCCCGCGGGCTGCGGACGGTCACCGAGGCGTTCGCGGACCGCGGCTACCGACCCGACGGCACGCTGGTCCCGCGCGGCGAGCCCGGCGACCTGGTCACCGACGAGGACGAGGTCGCGGCCCGCGTCGTGCGCCTCGCGGCCGAGGGACGGGTGACCGGGGCCGACGGGCGGGACGTCGCCGTCGTCGCCGAGTCTGTGTGCGTGCACTCCGACACCCCGGGCGCCGTGGTGCTCGCGGCTCGAGTCCGCGCCGCGCTCGAGGCGGCCGGCGTGCAGGTGCGGGCGTTCGCGTGAGGCGGGCCGCCGCGCAGTGGGCCGACGCATGAGTCAGGACCCGTCGTGAAGGTCGTGCCGTTCGGCGACGACGCCGTGCTCGTCGAGCTCGCGGACCTTGCGCAGGTGCGGGCGCTCGACGACGCGGTGCGCGCCGCTCGGGTCCGGGGCGAGCTGCCCGACGTGGTCGACCAGGTGCCCGCCGCCGCGTCGCTGCTGCTGCGCGCGGCCGGGCGCGTCGACGCCGCGGCGTGGGCCGCTGCCGTCATCCGGTGCTGGGAGGCCTCGTCGCGGGGGTCCGCCGGCGCGACTCCCGTCGGACACGGCTCGTCGGCCGACACCGTCGTCGACCTGCGGGTCCGCTACGACGGGCCGGACCTGGCGACGGTCGCGGACCTCGTCGGGATGAGCGTGGAGGAGGTCGTCGGCCGCCACACCGCCGCGACCTACACGGTCGCGTTCGGCGGGTTCATGCCCGGCTTCGCGTACCTCGTCGGGCTGGACCCGACCCTGCGCGTGCGGCGGCGGGACAGCCCGCGTGAGCGCGTCCCCGCCGGCTCGGTGGCCGTCGCCGACGAGTTCAGCGCCGTCTACCCGGCCGCGACGCCGGGCGGCTGGCAGCTGCTCGGGACGTGCGACGCGGCGCTGTGGGACGTGCACCGCGACCCGCCCGCGCTGCTGGTGCCCGGGATGCGGGTGCGGTTCGTGCGGGCGGAACGATGACCGGCCTGCAGGTGCTGGCGCCGGGCATGCAGACGCTGGTGCAGGACCTCGGCCGGCCGGGGTGGGCGCACGTGGGCGTGGGGCGGTCGGGTGCGGCCGACGTCGAGGCGCTGCGGCTCGCGAACCGGCTCGTCGCCAACCCCGAGGACGCGGCGGGGCTGGAGGTCCTGCTTGGCGGACTGGAGGTGCGCGCGGAAGGTCCGGTCACGGTCGCGCTGACCGGTGCGCACGGCCCCGCCTGGGTCGAGGGCGTACCCGTCGGCCACGGCGCGGTGCTGGAGGTTCCCGCGGGGGCGGTGCTGCGCATCGGCCTCGCGGCGCGCGGGCTGCGCACGTACGTCGCGGTGCGCGGCGGGCTCGCCACGGCGCGCGAGCTCGGCTCGCGCTCGTCGGACCTGCACGCCGGCCTGGGGCACGCCGCGCTCGCGGCCGGCGACGTCCTGCCCGTCGGTCCCGCGCCCGCGGACCTGCCGGTCGTCGACGTCGCGCCCGTACGGTCGTGGCCCGACGAGGTCGTCGTCCCGTTGCTCCCCGGCCCGCACGCCGACTGGTTCGACGACGCGGTCGCCGCCCTGACGGCGCCCGGCGGCTACCGCGTCACGCCCGCGACCGACCGCGTCGCCGTCCGCCTCGACGGCCCGCCGCTGCGTCGGATCCCGGACCACGCGGGCCGCGAGCTCGCTCCGATCGGCCTGGTCCCCGGCGCGGTCCAGATCCCACCCGACGGCCTGCCCATCGTGTTCGGCCCCGACCACCCGGTGACGGGCGGCTATCCGGTCGCCGCCGTCGTCGGACGAGCAGGCGTGGCGGCGCTCGCGCAGGTCCGCCCCGGCGACCAGATCAGATTCACCCGCGGCTGAACAATCCCCGTCACTGCGCTTTCTGGGCAGGGAGCGGGTCGCCGATCACGACCACCGTGCGTGGAGAGTCGAGCTTCTTGCCCTTCGTCGCCGTCACCTCGACCTCGGCGTAGGGCCATGCCATGAACGCGTCGAGCTCCATGTCGTCGCACGCGACGACATGGACGTCGTCGTCCAGACCCAGCGGCTCGCCGGCGCTCAGCGTCACCTGCCGGGAGACGTCGTCGTGACCGACCAGGAAGCCGACCACCTTGCCGTCGTTGCCGACCAGTGCGGCCCGGCCCGCGCCGGGAACGGTCGCGGTCGTCTCGTCGTCCGCGGTGAGCAGTTCGTGCCACATCGGGTCGAAGCTGCCCTTGAGCGTGAGGTCGAGGGAGTCCGGCTTGGTGTCGGCTGTCACGCCGATCGGCTCGCCGCACCAGAACAGGCCAGCCGCGGGTCCGAGTGCGGCGGCCCGCTGTGCGGGTGTCATCGCGTCGTAGTCGGGGCTGGGCGTGGCGTCGTCGGGATCTGCCTGGGCGGTCGCGGTCGGGGCCGCGCGCGGTGTCGCCACAGGCCCCGGGATGCCATCCGGGTCCACGACGAGCTGCACCTCCGTGGAGGCGCGCGCGTGCGTCTCACCGTCGCTGCCGTCGCCGACGACGTAGCCGGCCGTCTGCACCACGACGAGCTCGTACTCGCCCGCTCGGAGCGTGGTGGCGCCGTTCCCTGTCGGGTACTGCGCGCAGGACGCGAGGCTCACGTCGCGGTCGTCCGTGAGCGGAAAGGGTCCGGCGGTGAACGACGCGGCACCGATCGAGTCCAGGTCGTCCAGCGGGGGGACGAACGGGCCCTCGCCGACGCCCACGACCGTGCCGTCGTCGTCGGTCACGTAGACCTGCAGGCCGTAGGACCAGGCGCCGACGTCGGCCGGGCCCGTCGTCACGGTATGCAGGTCGATCGCCTGGCCCGACCCGGGACCCAGCGACGCGGACAGCGAGATGTCGCCCGCCGTCTCCAGCACGTCCTGCACGGGCTTGCCGCAGGCGCTGAACTGGCCGGGCCAGTCACCGGTCGCCTGCGTCTGGACGAACGACCGACCGAGCGTGCCCGGCGTGACGACCGCGGCGACGACGAGCGCTGCCACGCCGGCGACGACGCCGGTGCGGATGCGGCGGCGACGCCGGATCCGGGTGCGGACCAGGTCCACGGGGACGGTGTAGCGCTGCGCGGCCGACGAGTGCTCGGCCTGCGGCAGCGCATCGTCGAGTGGGCTGCTCATGGCTGCTCCTTCCCGGGCGTGCCGGTCTGCGTCGTCGCTGGCGTCGTCGTCGAGCGTGACGAACGCGTCGCAACCACCGGAACGTCGTCATCCGACGCGTCGAGGAACGTCTCGCCCAGCAGGTCGGTGAGCTTGGCGGTCGCGGTGGACAGGTAGCGCTTGACGGTGCCGTCGGCGAGCGACATCCGCGCCGCGACCTCGGGGACGGTCAGGTCCTCGCAGTAGCGCAGCACGGCGGCGACGCGCTCCTGCGGGGCGAGCGTGGCCAACGCGGTCCGGACGTCGACGACGGCTGCCGCGGCATGCACCGGGTCGGCGGAGTGGTCGTCGTGCGTGAAAAGGTGCCGCACGCGTGACCAACGCTGTGTGCGCCGGACGCCGTCCAGGTAGCAGGTCAGGATCGCGCGGCGGACGTACCGTTCCGCGTCGTCGGGCGTGAACCCGGACCGCCGCCGCGCGAACGTGCGGACCAGCGCGTCCTGCACCAGGTCCTCGGCGGCGCGCGCGTCGCCGGACACCAGGTAGGCGTAGCCGAACAGCGCGCGCCCGCGTTCGCGGGCCAGCACCGCCAGGTCGTCGTCCACGTGTCCCCGTCCGTCGGCGCCACGACAGGGTCGGGCGACCCTGTCACCAGCCTCAGACGTGCGGCGGGCGCGAATCGTTGTAGACGGTAGCCAGGTCGATCGCCCGAGCGGGCCGCAACGACACGCCGTGGGTCGTGAGCGCACGTCGCGCCTGAACCCGGGTGACGCGGGACCTTCGTCCCTGAGGGGACCGAGATGCGGGCATAGAAATTCCCACATCTTGTGGTCGCCGCTGGGGTTGACCACCACATGATGCGGAGGTCGGGCAGATGGAGCGCGTGGTCGTGGACGTCGGGGCGACGGTCGACGAGTACCTGGACCGCAGCGACTGGCGCGTGAACGCCAACGCGAACCAGGGGTACTCGCTGGGCGGGCTCATCCTCAACACCGCCGGCAAGGTGATCGCCAACTACTGGCTGAGCCAGGTCTACCCGCCGGCGGTCGGCACCGCGCACCGTGAGGGCGACCTGCACATCCACGACCTCGACATGCTCAGCGGCTACTGCGCGGGCTGGTCGCTGCGGACCCTGCTCCAGGAGGGACTGGGTGGAATCCCCGGCAAGGTCGACGCACGCCCGGCCAAGCACTTCAGCGCGGCCATCGGGCAGATCGTCAACTTCCTCGGGACGATGCAGAACGAGTGGGCCGGCGCGCAGGCGTTTAGCAGCTTCGACACGTACCTGGCCCCGTACGTCCGCACGGACGCGCTGACGTACGCGCAGGTCAGGCAGGGGATCCAGGAGCTCGTCTACACCCTCAATGTGCCCTGCAGGTGGGGGACGCAGACGCCGTTCACCAACCTCACGTTCGACTGGGTGTGCCCCGCGGACCTGGCCGACCAGGTGCCGTTCGTCGGCGGGGAGCCCTGCGACTTCACGTACGGCGAGCTGCAGGCGGAGATGGACGTCATCAACCGCGCGTACATGGAGGTCATGACGGAGGGGGACGCGAGCGGCCGCGTGTTCACGTTCCCCATCCCGACGTACAACATCACGCGCGACTTCGACTGGGACAGCCCGAACGCCGACCGGCTGTTCGCCATGACCGCGCGCTACGGGCTGCCGTACTTCCAGAACTTCATCAACTCGGAGATGGACCCGGGCGACGTCCGGTCCATGTGCTGCCGCCTGCAGCTGGACCTGCGCGAGCTGCTCAAGCGCGGCAACGGGCTGTTCGGGTCGGCCGAGCAGACCGGGTCGATCGGCGTGGTGACCGTGAACTGCGCGCGCCTGGGCTACCTGCACGCGGGCGACGAGGCGGGGCTGCTGGCGCGGCTCGACGAGCTGCTCGACCTGGCGCGCACCAGCCTGGAGCTCAAGCGCGAGGTGATCGCCCAGCTGCTGGACGACGGCCTGTTCCCGTACACGCGGCGCTACCTGCCCTCGCTCGACAACCACTTCTCGACGATCGGCGTCAACGGCATCAACGAGCTGGTCCGCAACTTCACCGCCGACGCCTACGACATCACGGACCCGCGCGGGCACGCGATGGCGCTGCGGCTGCTCGAGCACGTGCGGGGGCGGATGGTCGAGCTCCAGGAGGAGACGGGCCACCTGTACAACCTCGAGGCGACGCCGGCCGAGGGGACCACGTACCGGTTCGCCAAGGAGGACCGGGCGCGCTGGCCGCAGATCCTCCAGGCGGGGACCGACGAGAACCCGTACTACACCAACTCCTCCCAGCTCCCGGTCGGCTTCACCGACGACCCGTTCGAGGCTCTGAGCAGGCAGGACGAGCTGCAGACCAAGTACACCGGCGGCACCGTGCTGCACCTGTACATGGCCGAGCGGCTGTCCTCGCCGGACGCGTGCCGCACGCTGGTGCGCCGCGCGCTCGAGACGTTCCGGCTGCCGTACCTGACCGTGACGCCGACGTTCTCCATCTGCCCGTCGCACGGCTACCTGGCCGGTGAGGTGCACGCGTGCCCGACGTGCAGCGGCGAGTGCGAGGTGTGGACGCGGGTGATGGGCTACCACCGGCCCGTGAGCTCGTTCAACGTGGGCAAGCGCGGCGAGCACGCGCAGCGGACGCCCTTCCGGGAGCCGGTGCTGGTGTGAGCGCATCGCAACCAGCCGCACCTGTGACGGCTGGGGCAGAAGAGGCGGTCCCGGTGCCCCAGGAGTGCACTCCTGTCACAGGTGCGGCGGGTTCCTGTGCCGAGACCGCTGCGTGGACCGGCGCCGAGCTGCTCGCGATCGCCGGGCTGACGCCGTTGTCGACGTGCGACTGGCCCGGGCGCTTGGTCGCGACGGTGTTCCTGCAGGGTTGCCCGTGGCGGTGCACGTACTGCCACAACGCGGGGATCCTGGACCCGCGGGTGCCCGGCGTGGTGCCGTGGCAGGACGTGCGTGACCTTCTGGGACGTCGGCGCGGGCTGCTCGACGGCGTCGTGTTCTCCGGCGGCGAGCCGACCCGGCAGGCGGCGCTCATCCACGCGGCAGGTGAGGTACGGGCGGCCGGTTTCGGGGTCGGTCTGCACACGGCCGGCTCCTACCCGGCGGCGCTGCGCCGCGTGCTCCCGCACGTCGACTGGGTCGGGCTCGACATCAAGGCGCCGGCGCGCCTCTACGACGCGATCACCCGCCGCGCCGGCGCCGAGCCCGCGTTCGCGTCGTTGCGCCTGGTCCTCGACGCGGGCGTGGACGTGCAGGTGCGCACCACGGTGGACCCGACCGTCCTGTCGGTCGCCGACGTCGCCGAGCTGACCGCCCAGCTCACGGCCCTCGGCGTGCGCGAGCACGTGCTGCAGGAGGTCCGTCCGGACGGCACGACGAGCGAGTACCGGGCCGCCCTCGCCGCGCTGTCCGGCTGACCGGCCGGACCGCCGGCCGGCCGCTGCGGGAGATGTCCGCAAAATAGTCGCCCGCGAGCCATCGGCCTGCGGCTTTTGCGTGGCTAGACTGCCCGGGTCCGGCGGCAACGGGGCCGCGGGCACGGGCGTGATCGGGGGGTCACGCCTTGATCCGAGGAGGATGCATGGTCGAGCTCGGTTCCACGAGCATCACGATCGTCGCCGTGATCGCGGTGGTCGCGGTCGTCGCGCTCGTGATCGCGGCAGTGCTACGCCGCCAGGTGCTCGCGGCCGGTGAGGGCACCACGTCGATGCAGGACATCGCGAAGGCGGTGCAGGAGGGGGCGTCGGCGTACCTGAACCGCCAGTTCCGCACCCTCGCGCTGTTCGCGGTGGTGGTGTGCGCGTTGCTGTTCCTGCTGCCGGGCGACGGCGGCGTGAAGGTCGGTCGGTCCATCTTCTTCCTGGTCGGCGCCGGGTTCTCCGCGTCGATCGGTTTCCTGGGCATGTGGCTCGCGACGCGGGCCAACCTGCGCGTGGCGGCGGCTGCCTCCCAGCCCGGTGGCCGCGCCGAGGGGGCGCGCATCGCGTTCCGCACCGGCGGAGTCGTCGGCATGTCGGTGGTCGGCCTGGGCCTGCTCGGCGCAGCGGGCGTCGTGCTCATCTACCGCGAGGACGCGCCCTCGGTGCTCGAGGGCTTCGGCTTCGGCGCGGCGCTGCTGGCGATGTTCATGCGCGTCGGCGGCGGCATCTTCACCAAGGCGGCCGACGTGGGCGCCGACCTGGTCGGCAAGGTCGAGCAGGGCATCCCCGAGGACGACCCGCGCAACGCCGCGACCATCGCGGACAACGTGGGCGACAACGTCGGCGACTGCGCCGGCATGGCGGCCGACCTGTTCGAGTCCTACGCCGTGACGCTGGTGGCCGCGCTCATCCTCGGCAAGGCCGCGTTCGGCGAGCAGGGCCTGGTGTTCCCGCTCATCGTCACGGCCGTCGGCGCGCTCGTCGCCGTGCTGGGCGTCGCGATCACCAAGGTCCGCGGCTCGGAGTCGGGCCTGGCAGCCATCAACCGCGGCTTCTACATCTCCGCCGTGATCGGCGTGGTGCTGGCGGCGATCGCTGCGTTCGTCTACCTGCCGTCCTCCTTCACCGACTTCACCGGTGGCGGCCTGGCGGACCACGACGGCGACCCCCGCCTCATCGCGTCCGCCGCCGTCGCCATCGGCGTCGTGCTGGCGGGCGTCATCCTGTGGGTGACGGGCTACTTCACGGGCACGACGAGCAAGCCGACGCTGCACGTCGCGGCGACCACCCGCACCGGCGCGGCCACCGTGATCCTGTCGGGCATCGGGGTCGGCTTCGAGTCCGCCGTCTACACCGCGGGCATCATCGCGGCCGCCATCTGCGGCGTGTTCCTCATCGCGGGCGGCTCGATCGGCCTGTCGCTGTTCCTCATCGCGCTGGCCGGCTGCGGTCTGCTGACCACGGTCGGCGTCATCGTCGCGATGGACACGTTCGGCCCGGTCAGCGACAACGCGCAGGGGATTGCGGAGATGTCCGGCGACGTCACCGAGGAGGGCGCGCAGATCCTCACCGACCTGGACGCCGTCGGGAACACGACCAAGGCCGTCACCAAGGGCATCGCGATCGCGACGGCCGTCCTCGCGGCGACCGCGCTCTTCGGTTCCTACGCCGACGCGGTGGCCGTCAAGCTGGCAGACGTCCAGGGGACCGGCGGTGCGCTCAGCGACATCACCGAGGCGATGCTCAACTACTCGATCATCAGCCCCGTCACCCTCGTCGGCGTGATCCTCGGCGGCGCGACCGTGTTCCTCTTCTCGGGCCTGGCCGTCGACGCCGTGACCCGCGCGGCGGGCGCGATCGTCTTCGAGGTGCGTCGCCAGTTCCGCGACCACCCCGGCATCATGACGTTCGAGGAGCGCCCGCAATACGGCCGCGTCGTCGACATCTGCACGCGCGACTCGCTGCGCGAGCTGGCCACCCCCGGTCTGCTGGCTGCCTTCGCCCCGATCGCCGTCGGGTTCGGCCTGGGCATCGGCCCGCTCGCCGGCTTCCTGGCAGGTGCGATCGGCGCGGGCGTCCTCATGGCCGTGTTCCTCGCGAACTCCGGCGGCGCGTGGGACAACGCGAAGAAGATCGTCGAGGACGGCAACTACGGCGGAAAGGGCTCGGCGGCGCACGAGGCGGCGATCATCGGCGACACCGTCGGAGACCCGTTCAAGGACACCGCCGGCCCGGCCATCAACCCGCTGCTCAAGGTCATGAACCTGGTCAGCGTGCTGATCGCCCCGGCCATCGTCGTGGTGACCGTCGGCGAGGACGCCAACACGGGTCTGCGCCTCGGCATCGCGGTCGTCGCCGCGCTCATCGCGTTCGGTGCGGTCATCGCGTCCCGGCTGCGGGCCGCGCGCGTGGACCGCGAGAACGAGCGCGACCAGGTCCCGGCGCAGGACGCGCTGGTCCCCTGATGTGATGCGACGACGGTCCCGGAGCTCGGCTCCGGGACCGTCGCTGTGTCTTCCCTGCACGGGCGCGGGCGCGCAGCGGGGCGTCGTCAGTTGTGCGGGTCGACGCCCGTGGGGTCTGTCGGGTAGATCTTGGCCGGGGTGTCGTCCTGTGTCGCGCCCTGCGGGGGAGGTTCGTGGCCCTCATCGGGCACCGGGTTCGCCTCGGGGATCGGCGGCACGTCGACAGCGGAGTCGTCGTAGTCGTGGCCGGGGTTCGTTTCGGGCATGGTCGCTCCGTTCGTCGGGTATCGAGCCACTGTGGGCCTCGCCCGGCTCGTACGCACCCGGAGCGACAGGCTGCCCCGTGGGAGAGGATCGGCCCATGACCTCGCCGCCGCGCGCCACTAGCCATGTCGTCGTGCTCGTCGGGCGCGGTCCGTACGGCGACCCGTGGCACGACCACGCGGGGACGTCGGACGTGATCGCGCAGGTGCTGCGCGCCGACGGCCACGACGTGACCGTGCGCAGCACGTTTCCCGACGCGCTCGACGACGTGACGCCGGACCTGCTGGTCGTCAATGCGGGCGCCGGACCGGAGACGGGCGAGGACCACACGCGCCTGCACGACCGCCGCGATGCCCTGGTCCGCGCCGGCACCGCCGTGCTCGCCGTCCACCAGGCCGCGAACACGTTCGGCGACGACCCGCGCTGGGCCGCGACGATCGGCGGCCGGTGGGTCGAGGGGACGTCGTGGCACCCGCCCATCGGCCCGGTGACGTTCACGGTCCACGACCACCCTGCGACGACGGGTCTGGAGGTCGTCGTCACGCACGACGAGCGCTACTGCGACCTCGTCGTCGACGACGACGTCCGCGTCCTGCTGACCACCGACGTCGAGGGCACCACGCAGCCGATCGCCTGGACCCACGGAGAGCGCGTGCTGTACGACGCGCTGGGCCACGACGTGCGGGCGTACGGGCCCGCCAGGTGCGAGCTGCTGCGCCGCGAGGCCGCCTGGCTGCGGCGGGACTAGCGAGCGGGCGTCCACCCCAGCGCCGGCGCGACGGAGGTCGCGACGTTCTCCAGGATGCGGCGGCTCATGGCCGGCGTGGCGTTCGCGGGCAGCACGACGTCCAGACCCGTCGCCTCGCGCAGCGCGACGTCGGCGGACAGGCTGTCGACGACGGCCGACGAGGGCCCGTGGTGCGTGGGGCTGAACACGCCGAACCCGCCCTGCTTCGGGCGTCCACGGTCGTCGAAGCGGCCCGCGTACCAGGCGACGTAGTCGGCGAACAGGTCGTCGTCCGCGCGCGTGACGCTCGGGAGGACGATGCGGCCGGCGACGACCCGCGGCTTCCGGTCGGGGACGTCGAACGCGTCGCGGTAGGCGCGGATCTGGTCGCGCTGCCCCTCCTCGAAGGAGCGTCCGTCGTCGTCGGTGTTGAGCGTCGAGACCAGCAGGTCCATGCCCTGCCGGGCGGTTCGCACAGCCGTCGACACCGATCCCGGCCCGTACCAGACGCGGTCGGCGAGGCCCGGGCTGTGAGGTGTGACGACGAGCGGCGTGCCCGGTTCGGCGATCGGGAAGCCGGACTCGGGCGCGTGCGCGACGGGCTCGCCGGCCAGGGCCGAGCGCAGCCGCGCGATCCGGTGCTGCGCCTCGTCGTCGAACGACCGCTCGCTCGCCCCGTAGACGCCGTCGAGCAGCGCCGCCGCCGGCTTGATGCCGCCGGCGAGCCCGAGCTCCAGGCGGCCGCCCGAGAGCAGGTCGACCGTCGCGGCGTCCTCCGCGGCGGCGATCGGGTCGACGTACCGCATCGGCAGCACGGCCGTGCCGAACCGGATCCGCGACGTCGCCTGGCCGATCGCGCCGAACAGAGTGAACGGGGAGGACAGGAACCGTTCCAGGTGGCGCACGCGCACCCAGCCGGTGTCGTAGCCGAGCTCCTCGGCGAACCGGAACAGGTCGACGGCGTCGCGCAGGGACGCGGCGGCGCCGGCGGGGTCGTCGTACGGGACGAAGGTGAGGAAGCTGAGCTCGAGGCGGGTCACGCGCGCAGGGTAGGGCCGACGACGCTCCCACGCCGAAGCCCGAGCTCGGGCGTCCACGTGTCGGACACGGCGCGCGTCCCGGACAATGGGCGCATGACGCCGCAGCCCGATCCAGCCCTCGTCGACCGGCTCCGTGACGACCTCGCGGCGACGGGGTTCTCCGTCGTCGGCGTCGAGGAGCTGATCGGCCCGATGGCGGCCGACGCGCTGCACCGCGAGGAGTCGGTGCCGGCCCGCCGGGCGCTCGCCGAGTCGAACGACCCGCTCGCCGCGCTCGTCGGCGCGTTCCTGCTGGGCGCCACGGTCGACGTGGCGGACCTCGACGAGGCGCTCCCGACGCTGGGGGTCGACGGCGCGGAGCAGCTGGGGCTGGTGGAGTCGGACGGCGACGACGTGCGCGCGCTCGTCGACCTGCGCCCGTACGCGGCGCTCGACGGCCAGGTCGACGGGCCGTCGGGCGAGCAGGGCGAGGTGGACTGGTGGATCGCGTCCGACCTGGGCGAGCTGGCGACGGGGAGCGCGCTGCGCACCGACCACGTCCTGGGCGTGGGGGGAGCGTCGACGACGTTGGCGCAGGTCACCATCCGTCCGCAGGTGGGACGCGTGCTCGACGTGGGGACGGGCTGCGGCATCCAGGCCTTGCACGCCTCGCGGCACGCGCGGCACGTCGTCGCCACCGACATCTCGCAGCGGGCGCTGGACTTCGCGCGGTTCAACGCCGCGCTGGCGGGGGCCCGGCTGGACCTGCGGCTGGGCTCGATGCTGGAGCCCGCGGCCGGTGAGGCCTTCGACCTGGTGGTCAGCAACCCGCCGTTCGTCATCACGCCGCGCTCCGCCGACGTGCCCGCCTACGAGTACCGCGACGGCGGCCGGTCCGGCGACGCCATCGTGCGCGAGCTGATCACGGGGGTCGGGGCCGTGCTCGCGCCCGGCGGCGTCGCGCAGCTGCTGGGCAACTGGGAGGTCCGCCGCGGCGAGTCGTGGGACGAGCGCGTCGGGCAGTGGCTCGACGAGTCCGGCCTGGACGGCTGGGTGGTGCAGCGCGAGCTGCAGGACCCGGCGCAGTACGCCGAGACGTGGATCCGCGACGGTGGCACGACGCCCGAGCGCGAGCCCGACGCGTGGCGCGCGCGATACGGCGCGTGGCTCGACGACTTCGCGTCGCGTGACGTCGAGGCCGTCGGCTTCGGCATCGTCACGTTGCGCCGGCCCGCCGGAGCCGTGACCCTGCGCCGGCTCGAGGAGGTCACGGGCACGGTCCAGCAGCCGTTGGGTCCGGCCATCGCCGCCGCCCTGGACGCGCACGCATGGCTCGCGGAGCGCGACGACACAGCACTGGCCGCCGCCCGCCTCGTCGTCGCCCCCGACGTCACCGAGGAGCGCTACCTGACCCCGGGTGCCGTCGACCCCCAGGTGGTGCTGCTGCGCCAGGGCGGCGGGTTCGGCCGTGCGGTGCAGGCCGGCACGGCGCTCGCGGGCCTCGTCGGCGCGTGCGACGGCGACCTCACGGTCGGGCAGATCGTCGCTGCCCTGGCCGCGCTGCTCGGGGTGGCGGCCGACGACGTCGCGGCGGACGTGCTGCCGAGCGTGCGCGGCCTGGTCCGCGACGGGCTGCTGACCACCGCCTGAAACGATCCCGACCTGCAGATTCATAGGCTGCTCATAGGTTCCTGAGAGCACCCCACCAGGTCGTCTTCCTACGGTCGTCGAGGTTTCCCAAGACACCGTGAGGAAGAGCATGCGCGCGCGCTGGAGAAGGACTCGGCCCTGGGCCCGGGTCGTGGCAGGAATCGTGGTCCTGGCAGTCGTTGCCACCGGAGCCTGGTGGCTGTGGTGGCGTGACCCCACGTCCGCGCAGGCCCAGGGGCCGACGACGCGCACGGTCGAGGCGAGCCTGACGACGATGCAGAAGACCGTCACCGGTACCGGGACCCTCGAGCCCACGGTGGACGAGGACGTGAGCTTCGCGGTCTCCGGCACGGTCACCAAGGTCTATGTCGCAGCCGGTGACACGGTGAAGAAGGGCCAGAAGCTGGCCGCCGTGGACACGATGAACCTCGACGCCGACGTCCTGGACGCGAAGTCGACGCTCGCGCAGGCCCAGGCGAAGCTCGACGACCTCGACGACGCCGCCGACGGCTCGGACTCCTCCGACGCGCAGATCGCCGCCGCGCAGGCGCAGGTCGACGTGGCACAGTCGGGCGTCGACGACGCGAAGGACGCGGTCGACGACGCGGTGCTCAAGGCGCCCGTCGCCGGGCTGGTCACGACCGCCGACCTGGAGGTCGGCGACGTCGTCTCGGGCTCCGGATCGTCCTCGTCGTCCTCGTCGTCCTCGGGCGGCGGCGCGAGCGCGGGTGGCGGCCAGGGCAGCGGCCAGACGACCTCGTCGAGCACGTCGTCGTCGAGCACCGCGCCCTTCGTCATCGTCGGGACGGGTGCGTGGCAGGTCGAGACGACGGTCAGCGAGTCCGACGTCGCCAACGTCGCCGCCGGCGACCAGGTCGAGCTGACGTCCGACGACCTCACCGACACCCTGTACGGCACGGTCTCGTCGGTCGGGCTCGTCGCGACCAGCACGTCCGGTGTGGCGTCGTACCCCGTCGTCGTCGACATCACGGGCGACACGACCAAGCTGCACGACGGCACGAGCGTCGACGTCTCGATCATCTACGAGCGCCGCACCGACGTGCTCACCATCCCTGCTCTGGCCGTGACGACCAGCGGTGACACGAGCACCGTCACCACGCAGGCCACCGACGGCACGCAGAAGAAGGTCACCGTCAAGACCGGCGAGACGTCCGGCAACCTCGTCGAGATCACCTCCGGCCTGTCCGAGGGCGACGCCGTGGTGCTGCAGACCTTCCAGGCCGGCGGCGGGAACGGCGGTCAGCAGGGCCAGCGTGGCGAGGGCGGCCAGGGCGGTTACGGCGGATTCGGCGGCGGCGAGCTCCCCGGCGGCGGTGACTTCCAGGGCGGCCCCGGCGGCGGTCAGGGTGGCGGCTACCAGGGCGGCGGCCAGGGTGGTGGCCGCAATGGCTGATCTGTTCCCGACGTTCACCATGGAGCCGGCGCCGCAGCCGGACGACGTCCCCGTCATCGAGCTCGTCGGCGCCCGCAAGACGTACCGCACCGGCAGCATCGAGTTCGAGGCGCTGCGCGGCATCGACCTGCGCATCGAGCAGGGCGAGTACGTGGCCATCATGGGCCCGTCCGGGTCCGGCAAGTCGACGCTCATGAACATCATCGGCTGCCTCGACACCCTCACGGAGGGCGAGTACCGCCTGGCCGGCGAGGACATCGAGCAGCTCGACGAGGTGGACCTGGCGCAGATCCGCAACCAGCGCATCGGGTTCGTCTTCCAGCAGTTCCACCTGCTCCCGTCGCTGTCCTCGCAGCGCAACGTCGAGCTCCCGCTCATGTACCGCGAGGTGCCGACGGCGGTGCGGCGCGACCGTGCCGTCGCCGCGCTCCAGCGCGTCGGTCTCGGCGACCGCACGGCCAACCGGCCGGGCGAGCTGTCCGGCGGACAGCAGCAGCGCGTCGCCGTGGCCCGCGCCCTGGTGGGCGAGCCGGCGCTCCTGCTGGCCGACGAGCCCACGGGAAACCTGGACTCGGCATCCACCGACGAGGTCCTGGGCCTGCTCGACGAGCTGCACGCGCAGGGCCGCACGATCGTGCTGATCACGCACGAGCTCGAGGTCGCGCAGCACGCGCGCCGCATCGTCTGGGTGCGCGACGGCCTCATCCAGTCCGACGAGGTGATCGACCGGTGAGCTGGCTCGAGACCCTCCGGACGGGCTGGTCGGCCGTCCGGTCCCACGGCCTGCGCTCGGCCCTGACCGTGCTGGGCATCCTCATCGGCATCGCCGCGGTGATCCTCACCGTCGGCCTGGGCCTGGGGACGCAGAAGGACGTCAGCGCGCAGATCAGCTCGCTCGGCTCCAACCTGCTCATCGTCACGCCCGGGTCGAGCACGGGGACCGACGGCGTGCGCGGCGGCTTCGGCTCCGCGGCCACGCTGACGCGCTCAGACGCCGAGGCGCTCGACTCGACGACCAACGCGCCCGACGTCGGCGCGGTGGCCCCCGAGAAGACGACGTCGTTGAGCCTCGAGGCCAACGACACCAACTGGACCACGTCGGTCACGGGCACGACGCCCGACTGGCTCGACGTCCGCTCCCGGACGCTCGAGACCGGCTCGTTCCTCACCGACGCCGACGACACCGACCGGTCGAAGGTCGTCGTCCTGGGGTCGGAGACGGCCACGGAGCTGTTCGGGACGACGCGCGTCGTCGGCCAGTCCGTCACGATCAACGACGACGACTACCAGGTGATCGGCGTGCTCGCGGCGCAGGGCGCCAGCGGGTCCGACGACCTCGACGACGTGGCGCTCGTGCCGCTGTCGACGGCGTCCGAGGAGCTCGTCGGCGGGTTCTCCCGCAACTCGGTGTCCACGATCTACGTGCAGGCGGCGTCCACGGACCAGCTCTCCGCGGCCAACCAGGAGGTCACCAACCTCCTGCTCAACCTCCACGGCATCACCGACGCCGACTCGGCCGACTTCACCGTCAGCTCGCAGGACGCGCTGGTCTCCACGGCCACCGCGGTCTACCGGACGCTGACCGTGCTGCTCACGGGCATCGCCGGGCTCTCGCTGCTGGTCGGTGGCATCGGCGTCATGAACATCATGCTCGTGTCGGTCACGGAGCGGACCCGGGAGATCGGCCTGCGCAAGGCGCTCGGTGCCCCGCCGTGGGCGATCCGCCGCCAGTTCCTGGTCGAGGCGTCCGTGCTCGGCCTGGCCGGCGGGATCATCGGCGCCGCGCTCGGCATCATCGCCGCGCACGTGCTGCCCGGCCTGCTCGACACGTCGATCGTCGTGTCCGGCGCCGCCGTGGCCGGGTCGGTCGTCGTGGCCGTCGGCATCGGCCTCGTCTTCGGCGTGTACCCCGCGACGCGGGCCGCGCGCCTCACCCCCATCGACGCGCTGAGGTCCGAATGACCGCGCGCGCATCCACCCCTTCCACCACCGACGACTCGTCGAGGAGCATCACGATGTCCACGTTGAACACCCGCCCGCAGCGCCGGGCCACCCGTCGCACGCTCGCGCTGTGCGTCCCGCTCGCCGCGGCAGCGCTCGTCCTCGCCGGCTGCTCGTCGGGCTCGTCGGACGGCTCCGACGCCCCCGCCGCGGCCTCCGGCGAGAACCAGAACAACGACCAGCAGGCCCAGGGCGGACAGCAGGGCCAGGGCGGTCAGGGCGGCGGCCAGCAGGGCGGCGGCACCAGCGGCACCGTCGCGCAGGTGGGCGACAAGACCATGCAGGTGCGCGACGACGACGGCCAGACGACCGTCACCTGGAGCAGCGACACCACGTTCTCCGCGACGTCGACGGGCTCGCTCGACGACGTCAAGGTCGGCTCGTGCGTCGTCGCGATCACGGGCCAGACGGGCGGCGCCCCCGGTGACGACGCGAGCGCGTCGGCGTCGTCCGACGACAGCGCGAGCACGGCCGCGCGCACCGTGGCGATCACCGCCGCGGGCGACGACGGCACGTGCGCGGCCGGCGGCGGGTTCGGCGGCGGGTTCCGCGGCGGCAACGGCGGCCAGAACGGCGGCGGCACCGGCGGCCAGAGCGGCGACCAGCCGGGCGGTGCGCCCACCGACATGCCGTCCGACATGCCGCGCCCGACCGACGGCGCGACAGGCATGCCCGGCGGCCGCGGCGGGTTCGGCGGCTTCACGTCCGGCAAGGTCACCGCGGTGTCCGGCGACACGATCACGGTCGACGCGGTGACGCCCAGCACCGACGGCGGCGACGCGACCACCGAGAGCAAGACGGTGACCGTCGACTCCTCGACCACCTACACGACGACCGCGAAGTCGACCGCGAAGGCGCTGAAGGTCGACGGGTGCGTGCAGGTCAACGGCAAGGCCGACACCAAGGGCGCCGTCGCGGCCACGCGCGTGACCATCTCCCAGCCGACCGACGGCAGCTGCACCACCGGCTTCGGCGGCTTCGGCGGCGGCCGCGGCGGTAACGGCGGGCAGGGCAACGGCGGGCAGGGCAACAGCCAGGGCGGCGAGCAGCAGGACGGGACGCAGGGCGGCAGCAATGCGTGACTCCGCCCGCCCGGCGTCGAAGGCGGCGGCCCGGCGTCGCGCGCGTCGTCGCCGCGTCGCGATCATCACGGCCGTCGCGGTCGTCCTTGCGACGCTCGTCGGCGGCGGTGTCGCGCTCGCGGCCGGCCGCAGCGAGGGCGACCGCTACCGCACGGCCACCGCGTCGCTCGGCTCGGTCACGCAACGTGTCGACGCGGTCGGCACCGTCTCGTCGGCCGCCCGCCGGGACGCGGCCTTCGCCGTGGCCGGCACGGTCAAGAAGGTCGACGTCGAGGTCGGCGACAAGGTCGACGCGGGCGACACCCTCGCGACCCTCGACAAGAGCGACCTGCACGCAGACGTCGACGCGGCCGAGGCCGACCTGGCGGACGCCGAGCAGCAGCTCCAGGACGACCTGGACTCGCAGACGTCGACGACGAGCACGACGAGCAGCACGACGTCGACCTCGGCCACGGCCACGTCGGCGTCGTCGACGCAGGCCGCGACGATCTCCGACGGGGTCCTGCGCGCGTCGACGACCCCGACGGTCTCGTCGGCCGTCTACACGGCGTCGGCCTCGACCACGCCGGCGACGACGGCGGCAACCACGGCAGCGACGACGACCACGACCAGCAGCGACGACGTCGACGACGCCCTCGCGGCGGTCGAGAAGGCCCAGGACGCGCTGCTCACGCAGTACACGGCGGTCACCAAGCAGCTGACCACCAGCGGCGATGCGGTCGACTCCGAGGCGGCGGCCTGCAAGGCGTTCCTCGCGGTGACCGACACGTCGCAGGCATCGTCGACCGGTGACGTCCTGACCATCACGCCGGGCACCGCGGCCGCGGGCTCCGCCGTCAAGGTGAGCGCGTCGGGCGTCTCCGGGTCCGACCCCGTGCAGATCGTGCTGAAGTCGACCGGCGCCGTGCTCGCGGAGGTGACGCCGGACGGTGGCTCGTTCACCGTCGGCGTCATCATCCCGAGCAGCGTCGGGACCGGCGAGGATGCGCTGCAGCTCGTGAGCGCCGGCAGCACGGTCTCGTCGACCAAGGTCACGATCACGGCCGCGAAGGACAGTACCGTCGCGGATGCCCTGGCCACCTGCCAGCAGGCGATCGACGACACCCTCGACGCGCAGCAGGACGTCGGCGCGGGCCAGGACAAGCTCATGGACCTGGCCAAGGACCTCGACGACGCCGTCACGGCGCTCTCGGCCGCGGTGGACGCGGCGTCGACGGACGGTGGCGGGTCGACCGACGGCGGCACGACGCCGACCCCGACACCGACACCCAGCGCGTCGTCGGACCCGTCGGGCGGCAAGACCGGCGGCTCGACGGACGGCTCGACGGACGGCGGGACGACCGACGGCGGCACGCCGAACGGCAAGCCCGGCACGACGGACGACGGCGGCACCGGCAACGGCGGCACGCCGAACGGTGGTGGTACACCGAACGGCACGACCGGCGGCACGGACGACGGCGGCACGGGCAACGGCGGCACCGGCGGGACCGGCACCGGCGGGACAGGCGGCACGGGCGGCGGGGGCGAGACCGCCAAGGTCGCGTCCGCGGCGGACATCGTGGCCGACCGGGCCGCGATCGACGTGGCCGAGCAGGACGTCGACATCGCGAAGAGCCAGCTCGCGCTGGTGACGCTGACGAGCCCGATCTCGGGCACGGTCGCCGCCGTGGACCTCGCCAAGGGCGACTCGGTGCAGGCCGGCTCGACGACGGCGGTGATCACCGTCGTCGGCGGCACGGGGTACACCGTGAGCACCACCGTCCCGCTCGGCTCGATCGACGTGGTCAAGGTGGGGCAGTCGGCCGCCGTGACGGTCCGCAGCACCGACGAGGCGCTCACGGGCACCGTGTCCAGCATCGGTGTCACGAACGTCTCGACCAGCAGCTCGACCCCGTCCTACGCGGTGGACCTGGAGGTCGACTCGGACACCCAGCTCTACGACGGCTCGTCCGCGCAGGTGCGGATCGAGGTGGCCGGCGGTGCGAAGGTGCTGACGGTCCCGACCTCGGCGGTCCACATGGACGGTTCGCAGGCGTCGGTCCAGGTCCTGTCCGGCGACACCGTGGAGTCCGTCGACGTGACGCGAGGCGCGGTCGGCAGCGAGCTCACCGAGATCACGAAGGGCCTCACCGCGGGGCAGAAGGTCGTCCTCGCCGACCTGAACGAGCCGATGGAGTCCGGCGACGACAGCTCGTCGAGCGGCCTGTCGGGCCTGGGCGGCTCGTCCGACCAGCAGGGTGGCGCCGGCAGCTTCCAGGGTGGCCCGCCCGGAGGCGGCAACTTCGGTGGCGGCAACTTCGGCGGTGGCGGCAACCGCTGACCCGACCCCACCCCACCCACCCCGCAACGTCCGAGCACGTGGCTGCCATAGCGACCACTTGCTCGGACGTTGCGGGGTTCGGGGGCCGGTTGTCGCTAGGCTCGCGACGGCGTCGTCGCACGCCGCGGGCGGCACCATGCACGCGGTGCGACGCAAGGATCCGAGAGGGCGCACGACGATGAGCGAGCAGCAGGATTCCACCGGCAGTTCCACGGACGCGGACGTCGCGGTGCTCGGCGGTGGCGTGATGGGGGAGACGCTGCTGGCTGCGCTCCTGGCGTCCGACTGGTCGGCGGAGAACGTCGAGGTCACCGAGCACTCGCGTACGCGGGCCGACGAGCTCGCGGGGCGTTACTCCGTGCGGACCGGGGCGGGCAACGCGGCGGCCGCGGCCCGTGCCGACGTCGTCCTCATCGCGGTCAAGCCTCAGGTCGTGAGCGCGGTTCTCGACGAGATCGGGCCGAGCCTGCGCGGCGGCACGCTCGTCGTGAGCGTGGCGGCGGGGCTGCCGCTGTCGTTCTACGAGCAGCGCCTGCCCGCCGGGACCCCGGTGGTGCGCGTCATGCCCAACACGCCGGCAGTCGTCGGCAAGGGCGCGTCCGCGATCGCGGCGGGCTCGTCCGCGACCGACGGCCACCTGGTGCTCGTCGAGAAGATCCTGGCGTCCACCGGTCTGGTGGTGCGGGTCGCGGAGAAGGACCTCGACGCGGTCACGGCCATCTCGGGCTCCGGCCCGGCCTACGCCTTCTACCTGATCGACGCGATGGCGGAGGCGGGGGTGCTGCTGGGCCTGCCGCGCGACCTCGCGACCCGCCTGGCAGCCGCGACGGTCGAGGGCTCGGGGGCGCTCGCGGTCCAGGGCGAGCACCCCGCGATCCTGCGCGAACGCGTCTCCTCCCCGGGCGGGACCACGGTGGCCGCGGTGCGCGAGCTCGACGCGCACGGGGTGCGCGCCGGCGTCGTCGCCGCCGCGGTGGCCGCCGCGGACCGATCGCGCGAGCTCGGCTCGCAGTACGCGGGCTGACGACGATGAACGCCGCGGCGCGGCCCCCGGCCATGAGCGACGTCGCGCAGCACGCGGGCGTCTCCCACCAGACCGTGTCCCGGGTCCTGAACGGGCACCCCAGCGTGCGCGACGAGACGCGCGAGCGGGTCCTCGAGGCGATCGCGACGCTCGGCTACCGCCGCAACAGCGCCGCGCGGGCGCTCGTCACGCGCCGGTCGGACACGCTCGGTGTCGTCACGCCGGCCACCGCGCTGTACGGGCCGACCAGCACGCTCGTCGGCTTCGAGGAGGCCGCGCGCGAGGCCGGCTGGTACGTCTCGGTCGCGACCGTGCGGACGTTCGACGGCAAGTCGATGCGCACCGCCGTCGAGCACTTCCTGGACCAGGGCGTCGACGGCATCGTCGTCATCGCCCCGACCGCCGAGGTCGCGCGCGCGGTGGCGGGCATCGACTCGCCCGTCCCGGTCGTCATGATCTCCTCGGCCCCGGACGTGCCGACCAGCGGTCACGTCCACCTCGTCGGCGTCGACCAGCGCATGGGCGCCCGGCTGGCGACGCGCCACCTGCTGGAGCAGGGGCACGACTCCGTCCTGCACGTCGCTGGCCCGCAGGACTGGTTCGACGCGCGCGACCGGCTGGCGGGCTGGCGCGACGAGTGCGCGGCCGCGGGCATCGAGACCGCGTCACCGCTGGTGTCCGGCTGGCGCGCCGACGACGGCTACGCGCTGGGTCGCATGCTCGTCGCCGAGGGCGTGCCGTCGGCGATCTTCGCGGCCAACGACCAGCTGGCCCTGGGCCTGGAGCACGCCTTCTGGGAGGCCGGCGTCCGCGTGGGGCAGGACGTCGCGCTCGTCGGGTTCGACGACGAGACCGGGGCTGCCCACTACACGCCGCCGCTGACGACCGTCCGCCAGGACTTCGGCAAGCTGGGCCGCATGGCGATCACGATCCTCAAGGACCTGATCGACGGCGAGAGCGTGGAGCACCGTCTCCTCCCGCCGGAGCTGGTGGTCCGGGCGAGCTCCGTCCGCGCCTGATCACCACGGCCCACCGGAGGATCCCGAGGAACTCGTGCGTCTGACGCGCCGAAAGCTCGGAATCCCGTGGAGGCGATGTACAAGCGACACGTGTTAGCGCTAACATTCAGGCCACGGGACGCCGACGTCCCGGACGTGACGTGCGAAGGGGCGCGATGAGCCAGGAGCAGGACCGGACCGCCGCGTCCGACGATCGGACGGTGGTCGCCGACGGGCGAGCGGTGCTCGGCATCGAGCTGGGCTCGACGCGGATCAAGGCCGTGCTCGTCGGACCGGGGGCGCGCCCCCTCGCATCGGGCAGCCACACCTGGGAGAACCAGCTGGTCGACGGTCGCTGGACGTATGCGCTCGACGACGTGTGGTCGGGGCTGCAGGCGTGCATCGCGGACCTGCTCGACGACTGCGAACGCCGGCACGGCGCGCGGCCGACGACGTTCGCGGCCATGGGCGTGTCCGCGATGATGCACGGCTACCTGGCCTTCGACGCGGCCGGCGAGCTGCTGGTGCCGTTCCGCACCTGGCGCAACACCAGCACGGGCCGGGCGGCCGCGGAGCTGAGCGACGCGCTCGCGTACAACATCCCGCTGCGCTGGTCGGTGGCCCACCTCTACCAGGCGGTGCTGGACGACGAGGAGCACGTCGGACGGATCGCGTCGATCACGACGCTCGCCGGCTACGTCCACCGTCGGCTCACGGGCCGCGACGTGCTGGGCGTCGGTGACGCGTCGGGCGTCTTCCCCGTCGACCCCGCGACGCGGACCTACGACGCCGCCCGGCTCGCGACGGCCGACGAGCTCGTCGGCCGCGCCCGCCCGGGCCTGACCCTGTCCGGCATGCTGCCGCAGGTGCTCGTCGCGGGCCAGGACGCCGGCACGCTGACCGACGAGGGTGCGGCGCTGCTGGATCCCAGCGGGATCCTGCGCGCAGGGGTGCCGATGTGCCCGCCCGAGGGCGACGCGGGAACGGGCATGGTCGCGACCGCGTCGGTGGCGCCGCGCACCGCCAACGTCAGCGTCGGGACCAGCATCTTCGCGATGGTCGTGCTCGAGAAGCCGCTCGGCGGCGTGCACGAGGAGATCGACCTCGTCACGACGCCCGCGGGCGACCTCGTCGCGATGGTGCACTGCAACAACGGCGCCAGCGAGCTGGGCGAGTGGGCGGGGGTGTTCGGCGAGCTGGCGGCCGCGGTCGGGTCCACGGCGTCGTCCGACGACGTCTTCGGCGCGCTGCTGCACGCCGCGCTCGACGGTGAGCCCGACGCCGGCGGTCTGCTGGCCTACAACTACCTGTCCGGCGAGCCGATCACGGGCCTCGAGCACGGCCGGCCGCTCGTCGTGCGCACCCCGGACAGCCGCCTGACGCTCGCCAACTTCGTGCGTGCCCAGGTGTTCTCGGCGTTCGCGACGCTCAGCCTCGGCATGCGGGTCCTGACCGACGAGGGCGTCGAGGTGGACGCGATGTTCGCGCACGGCGGCCTGTTCCGCACGGCCGGTCCGGCGCAGCGGCTGCTCGCCGCGGCGCTCGGCGCGCCCGTCGCCGTCGGCAGCGCGGCGGGGGAGGGCGGGCCGTGGGGCATGGCCGTGCTGGCCGGGTACCTCGCGGCGGCCGACGAGGTCGATCTGGGCGCCTACCTGACCGAGCGTGTCTTCGCGGGCGCGCGGCTCGACGTCGTGGAGCCGGACGCCGCTGACGCCAAGGGTTTCACCACGTTCCTCGAGCGGTACGCCGACGGCCTCGTCGTCGAGCGCGCCGCCACGGACGCGGTCTGAGGAGAGGACCAAAGTGACCAGCATCCCCGAGCACCTGCGCGACGAGGTCGCGCAGACCCGTGAGGTCGTCGCGCGCCTGCACGCCGAGCTGCCCCGCTGGGGCCTGGTGGTGTGGACGGCCGGCAACGTCTCGCAGCGCGTCGCGGGCGCGGACCTGTTCGTCATCAAGCCGTCGGGCGTGACGTACGACGAGCTGACGCCCGAGTCGATGGTCGTGTGCGACCTGGACGGCAACCTCGTCGACGGGACGCGAGCACCCTCGAGCGACACGGCCGCGCACGCGTACGTGTACCGGCACATGCCCGAGGTGGGCGGCGTGGTGCACACGCACTCGACGTACGCGACGGCGTGGGCGGCACGCGCCGAGCCGGTGCCGTGCGTGCTGACGATGATGGCCGACGAGTTCGGCGGCGACATCCCGATCGGGCCGTTCGCGCTGATCGGCGACGACTCCATCGGCCGCGGCATCGTCGAGACCCTGCGCGAGTCCCGCAGCCCCGCCGTGCTCATGCGCAACCACGGGCCGTTCACCATCGGCGCCGACGCGAAGGCGGCGGTCAAGGCCGCGGTGATGGTCGAGGAGGTGGCGCGGACCGTGCACGTCTCCCGCCAGCTCGGCGAGCCTCTGCCCATCGAGCAGCACCACGTCGACTCGCTCTACGCGAGGTACCAGAACGTCTACGGACAGTCATCGAGCCTGGGCGACGACGCCCCGGCGACCAAGGAGGAGCACGCGTGAGCAAGCCGTACGCCGACCGCGAGGTCTGGTTCTTCACCGGCAGCCAGGACCTGTACGGCGAGGAGACGCTGCGCCAGGTGGCGGAGCAGTCGCAGGAGGTCGCGCGCGCGCTCGACGCCTCGTCCGACGTGCCGGTGAGCATCGTCTGGAAGCCCGTCCTGAAGGACTCCGACTCGATCCGCCGCGCCATGCTCGACGCCAACGCGGACGACCGCGTGCTGGGCGTCATCACGTGGATGCACACGTTCAGCCCGGCCAAGATGTGGATCGCTGGCCTGTCCGCGCTCGACAAGCCTCTGCTGCACCTGCACACGCAGGCCAACGTCGAGCTGCCGTGGGCGGACATCGACTTCGACTTCATGAACCTCAACCAGGCCGCGCACGGCGACCGCGAGTACGCCTACATCGCCTCGCGCATGGGCGTCGCCCGCACCACCGTGGCCGGTCACGTGAGCAACCCGGCGGTGACCGCGCGCGTCGGCACGTGGGTGCGGGCGTCGGCGGGCCTGGCGGCGACGCGCTCGCTGCGGCTGGCCCGGTTCGGCGACAACATGCGCAACGTCGCGGTCACCGAGGGGGACAAGACCGAGGCAGAGGTGCGGTTCGGCGTCTCGGTGAACACGTGGGGCGTCAACGACCTGGTCGCGGCGATCGCGCAGGTGTCCGACGCCGAGGTCGACGTGCTGGTCAAGGAGTACGAGGGCACCTACGACGTGGTGCCCGAGCTGCGCGCCGGCGGAGACCGGCACGAGTCGCTGCGGTACGCCGCCCGTCAGGAGGTGGCGCTGCTCGCGCTGCTGGGGGACCTGGGCGCCAAGGCGTTCACGACGAACTTCGAGGACCTGGGCGACCTGCGCCAGCTGCCCGGCCTGGCCGTGCAGCGCCTGATGTCGGCCGGCTTCGGGTTCGGCGCCGAGGGGGACTGGAAGACGGCCGTGCTGGTGCGCGCCGCCAAGGTGATGGGCGCCGGCCTGCCCGGCGGCGCCTCGCTCATGGAGGACTACACCTACGACCTGACGCCGGGCGACGAGGTGATCCTGGGCGCCCACATGCTCGAGATCTGCCCGTCGCTGACAACGGCCACGCCCCGCGTCGAGATCCACCCGCTGGGCATCGGCGGCAAGGAGGACCCGGTGCGCATGGTGTTCGACGCCGACCCGGGCGTGGGCGTCGTCGTCTCGCTGGCCGACATGCGCGAGCGCTTCCGGCTGACCGCCAACGTCGTCGACATCGTCCCGCCGCGTGCCGCGCTGCCGAACCTGCCCGTCGCGCGGGCCGTGTGGAAGCCGCGCCCGGACTTCCCGACGAGCGCCGAGGCCTGGCTGACCGCCGGCGGCGCGCACCACACGGTGCTGTCGACCGCGGCCGGCGTGGACGCGTTCGAGATCTTCGCGGACCTGACGCGCTCCGAGCTGCTGGTGATCGACGAGAGCACCACGGCGCGCGGCTTCCGCGACCAGATCCGCTGGAACCAGGCCTACCACCGCCTCGCCCAGGGCTTCTGACCCCTGCTCCCGACATCGAGCGCGCCCCTTGCGCGCCGAGCGCACCCCATCCAACGGGCGCGCTCGGTCATCAAGGGGCGCGCTCGGCGCTTGATGCGTCTGGGGAGTGGTCACGGTTCGGCAACGGTGTGAGGCGGGCCACTCCAGGGGGTTGACGGGCGGCCTGTTAGCGCTAACATCAGTGAACGAGAGCCCCCACCGATCCTGAGATCGCGTGAAGCACGGCTTTCGAACCGGTTCGACGATGAGGCGGAAACGATGAGCACGATCGGCGACGTCGCCAAGCAGGCGGGGGTCTCCCGCAGCACGGTGTCGTACGCGCTGTCCGGCAAGCGGGCGATCTCCGACGAGACCCGCACCCGGATCGAGGCGGCGATCAACGAGCTCGGCTTCACGCCCAACGCGGGCGCCCGGGCGCTCAAGACGGCGCAGACGATGGTGCTGGGGCTGCTGCTGCAGTTCCACCCCGACGAGTTCGCGCCCGCCATGCTCCAGTACGTCCTGCCGGTGTCGGAGGCCGCCCGCGAGGAGGGCTACGACATCCTCATGGTCACCGACCCCGACGGCCCGCGCGGCATCCGCCGCATCGCCGACTCCGACATGGTCGACGGCATCGTGCTGCTGGACGTCACGGCCCAGGACCCGCGGCTCGACGCGCTGCGTGCCACCCGCAAGCCGGCCGCCCTCATCGGGCTCCCGCGCGACACGGCCGGCCTCGACGTCATCGACCTGGACTTCGGCGAGGCGGCCCGCATCCTCGTCGACCACCTGCAGGAGCTCGGCCACCGCGAGATCGTGCTGATCTGCCCGCCGCACCACGTGGTGGAGCGCGGCGGCTCGTACGTCTGGCGGTTCCGCGACAGCGCCATCGAGCGTGCCGCGCGCTACGGCCTGCAGATCCACCCGTACTACGGCGAGTCGCGCCAGCCGGCCATCCGGCACAGCGTCGACGCGATCCTGGACGCGCACCCGAAGGCCACGGCGCTCGTCGTGCACAACGACGCGACGATCGCCGCGCTGCCCGCCATCCTGCGCGAGCGAGGCGTGAACGTCCCCACCGACCTGAGCGTCGTCAGCCTCTACTCGCGCGACTTCGGCGAGGAGTTCTCGCTGCCGTTCACAGCCGTCGAGTCGGCCGCCGACGTGCTGGGCCGCAGCGCCGTGACCCAGCTGGTCCGCCGCATCACCAGGTCCCCGGACGCGGGCGCCCCCGTCGTCCGGTTCGTCCCACCCGTCCTCACCGACAGGGGGAGCACCCAGCACCCCCGCAGGTAACGGCGGCGGTCCTGGACGACGTCCGGCTTTCGAACCGGTTCGCCACCCGTTCGGACC
>Ga0160439_1000259_pt1 | contig 32415 bp, 29 predicted proteins | sample HID1975M_E0MG_FD_108201 | JGI IMG/M metagenome (GOLD analysis project Ga0160439, IMG submission 108201) | Enriched soil microbial communities from UW Madison campus, WI, USA - HID1975M_E0 MG | ecosystem: Environmental > Terrestrial > Soil > Unclassified | place: USA: Madison, Wisconsin... | reverse complement strand
GTCACCGGCTTTAGCATTTGGGGAAACCGCTTTTTCATCCACGATAGAGGCAATCGGCGTGGAGAGAATATTCAGCGCCACCGCCGGGCTAACGTCTGCCGTCCAGTGTAATTCCAGCGTGTGTTCATCGACCTTTTTCAACTGGCTGGCGATGTTGTCTGGCTGCCAGCCCAACACGTTGAGAATAAACGCCGGGGACTTGTTGAGCGTCACCGCGCGGGTATACGAGAAGATAACGTCTTCCGGGCGCAGCGGATTACCCGAGGAGAATTTGGCATCCGGGCGCAGTTTAATCGTCAGTTTTTTATTCGCCGCATCGCCCTCCCAACTTTCGGCCAGCACTGCGACCACTTTTGCCGGGTCATCACGGTCGGCCTGAACCAGGCGTTGATACAAACTTGGTACGGTTTGAATGCTCGAAAGCTCGTTCGCTTCAGCAGGGTCAAGGCTGACGATATCGTCCAGCCCCTGGGCGACAATCAAGGTATTTGGCGGTGTAGCGGCATAGCTGCTGGCGGAGATTGCAGCCAATAGCAGTAACGGCAGTGCTTTTCTTTGCATGTGGCACCCTGCTTAAGAAGGAAGAATATGAGACTGATGACTCTTCGTAGGTCGGATAAGCACAGAGTCATCCGACACCACGGGCGTAAATGGTGGATGACGCTCGCGCTTATCCACCCTACAAAGCTACAACTCGAATTATTTTGGGTATGTATGAATTGTTATTCTTTGAGCCGGTTACGTTAGGTGAGTTATGGATATTCGCAAAGTCCAAAAAATACTTTGCTTATAAATTTTAGACATAACCAATTCCTGCCAGGAATGAGGGTTAAAGCCAGAAATGAAAACGCCGGGCATTGGCCCGGCGTTTGTGATGCTGCTAAAGATTACTCGTTGATGCGCGGGTGCTGATCCACCAGGTTGGTACGCTTCGCCTGTAATTCTTCAATCTCACGGTCGATATCTTCGATTTTTTGCTCGATGTTATCGTGGTGTTCCTGAACAATTTCACGCGCTTCGGCAATATCAGACGCCGCAGGCGTTGCGCCTTTCAGCGGCTTATTCGCCGTCTCTTTCATCGTCAGACCGGTAATCAGACCGATAGCCGCCACCACCATCAGATAATAAGCGGGCATCATCAGGTTTTCGGTGGATTCCACTAACCACGCCGCAACCGTTGGGGTCACACCCGCAACCAGCACCGAAATATTAAAGGCACTGGCTAACGCACTGTAACGAATATGCGTCGGGAACATAGCGGGCAGAGTCGAAGCCATCACCCCGGTGAAGCAGTTCAGCACGACCGCCAGAATCAGCAACCCAGCAAATATCAGCCCCAGCACATTACTGTTAATCAGAATAAAGGCCGGAATCGCCAGAACAAGCAATGCCACGCTACCGAAGACGATAAACGGACGGCGGCCATAACGGTCACTCAGCAGGCCAATCATCGGCTGCACAAACAGCATCCCAATCATGATGGCGATAATAATCAGCACGCCATGTTCTTCGGAATAATGCAGGTTGTGCGACAGGTAACTAGGCATATACGTCAGCAACATATAGTAGGTGACGTTGGTTGAAATAACGATGCCGACACAGGTCAGCAGGCTGCGCCAGTGTTTCGTCGCAATCTCTTTGAAGGAGACTTTAGGGCCTTCAGCCAGGCCTTCTTTATCGCCTTGTTCAAGCTTTTCGATGTGCTGCTGGAACGCAGGAGTCTCTTCAAGCGCATGGCGCAAATACAGGCCGATAATCCCTAATGGCAACGCCAGGAAGAACGGCAGACGCCAGCCCCATTCGAGGAAGTTGGCTTCACCGACAATCGCCGTAATCAGCACCACCACGCCCGCACCACAGACAAAACCGGCTATCGAACCGAAGTCCAGCCAGCTGCCCATAAAGCCGCGTTTACGGTCTGGTGAGTATTCCGCAACAAAGATTGAAGCACCGGTGTATTCACCACCCACTGAGAACCCTTGCGCCATTTTCGCAAGCAACAACAGGATTGGCGCCCAGATTCCAATTGTCGCGTACGACGGAATCAGGCCAATACAGAAGGTACTCAATGACATAATGATAATGGTGATGGACAGGATCTTCTGACGCCCGTATTTATCGCCGAGCATACCGAAGAACAGGCCACCCAACGGGCGAATCAGGAAGGGAACGGAAAACGTACCCAGTGCGGCGATCATCTGCACACTTGGGCTGGCATCCGGGAAGAAGACCTTACCGAGCGCGTAAGCAACAAAGCCGTACACGCCGAAATCAAACCATTCCATCGCATTGCCAAGCGATGCGGCGGTAATCGCCTTTTTAAGACGGCTATCGTCGATGATGGTGACGTCACTGACCTTAATAGGTCTGACTTTCTTTTTCCTTTTTAACATTATTATCCTCTTTTTCCTTGCGGGAGCTAAACGGTCCCATACTAAGTGTAGTGTGCCGATTGCAAATTGAAGGTCAAAACTCCAGCACTTAGCGTCACTATGACATTTTCATTAATAACTTCATGAAATTAATGGGAAATGTGTTCCCCATCCAAAATCATTATAAAAAATATGGCTTAGTTAAAAAAGTGTGATCGTCGTCAAGTTTAACCGCTAAAGGAAATTTTTGCAGCGCCGAAATAACAATGCCACTAAAAATATTAACAATTGGATAACCTGCCAAGGGAGTTGCTATGACTGCGCGCACGGCCGCTACACAGCATGAATACCTGCTCGACGACGACACGACATTGATGTCGACTACCGATTTGAAAAGCATCATTACCCATGCGAATGATGCGTTTGTGAAAGTGAGTGGTTACGAACTTCACGAACTCACAGGCCAGCCGCACAACCTGGTGCGCCACCCAGATATGCCCAAAGCTGCCTTTGCTGACATGTGGTTCACCCTCCAAAAAGGCGAGCCGTGGACCGGTATCGTCAAAAACCAGCGCAAAAATGGCGATCACTACTGGGTGCGAGCGAATGTCATCCCGGTGGTGCGAAACGGGAAAACAACCGGATATATGTCGATTCGCACTAAAGCGAAACCGGAAGAAATTGCCGCCGTCCAGCCGCTCTACAAGGCGCTTAAGGAAGGGCGTTGCCAGCGCCGTCTGTTTAAGGGGCTGGTTATTGGCAAAACCTGGCTGGGGAAAATCCCGGCCTTGCCGCTGCGTGGACGTATTCGTTTGATTATGAGCGGCGTGTTTTTGCTGATGATGGCGGCTTCTGTTTCGCTGGGTCTGGGCGCATTGCCGGTGCTGATTAGCGCTCTGGCGAGCGTGCTGGGTTGTTTGCTACTTGAGTGGCAAATTGCGCATCCGCTGGAAAATGTCGCTCGCCAGGCGCTTGAAGTAGCAACCGGAAACCAACAGACCGTGCAGCATCTGGCGCGGACCGATGAAATCGGCATGACGTTACGCGCTATCGGCCAGCTCGGGTTGATGTGCCGCTGGCTGATTCATGATGTCAGCCACCAGGTTGAGAACGTGCGTAGCGGGAGTGAAACGCTGGCGCAGGGGAACGTGGAATTGAATGAACGCACGCGCCAGTCCGTGGAAAATGTGCAGCAAACCGTCACCACCATGAGCCAGATGGCGGTATCGGTGCAGAACAATTCAGAAACTGCCGCCGCCGCCGATAAACTTTCCAGTTCTGCGAGCGAGGCCGCAGCGCACGGCGGGAAAGCGATGGAAACCGTGGTGACGACCATGGATGACATTGCCGACAGCACCCAGCGTATTGGCTCCATTACCAGTCTTATCAATGATATTGCGTTCCAGACAAATATTCTGGCGCTGAATGCGGCGGTGGAAGCCGCGCGTGCCGGAGAGCAGGGTAAAGGTTTTGCCGTGGTTGCCGGTGAAGTGCGAAACCTGGCACAACGCAGCGCGACGGCGGCCAACGATATCCGCAAACTGATTGATGCCAGCGCCAGCAAAGTGCAGTCCGGCACCATTCAGGTTCACGAAGCGGGGCGCACCATGAATGATATTGTCGAGCAGGTGCGCAATGTGACGCAGCTTTTGGGGCAGATCAGCCTTGCCACTTCTGAGCAAGCCGAAGGATTGTCTGATTTAACGCGAGCGGTCGCAGAACTGGACGCTATCACTCAGAAAAATGCGGCGCTGGTCGAAGAAAGTGCGGAAGTGTCGGCGATGGTGAAGCACCGGGCGACGCGCCTCGAAGATGCGGTGACGGTTTTGCATTGATGTTAAATGGCACATTTTTCACCCCATGTCGGAGGATTATTAGCTAGTCTGGGACTAATTGAATTTTTACTCACGACCCTATCAATGGAGAGCGTTATGACGCAGTCGTCCCAAATTAACCGCCGCTTTGTCCTGGCGCAGCGCCCGCAAGGTATGCCAACCGATCAGGATCTTCGCCTGGAAGAAGCGCCTGTTCCACAACCTGCCGCAGGTCAGTTGCTGCTGCGCACACTCTATTTATCCCTCGACCCGTATATGCGCGGGCGCATGGATGATGCCGAGTCTTATTCCGCGCCGCTGGCCATTGGCGATGTCATTGGTGCAGGCACCGTCTGCCGTGTCGAAAAATCTGAACACGCGGACTATAAAGCGGGTGAGCTGGTGTTGGCCTACACCGGTTGGCAGGATTACGCGTTGTCTGATGGCAGCGACGTGCAGAAACTCGACCCGAATATGCAGCACCCGTCGTATGCGCTCGGTTTGCTCGGCATGCCTGGTTTTACCGGATACATGGGGCTGACCGATATCGGGCAACCGAAAGCCGGAGAAACCGTGGTTGTTGCGGCGGCCAGCGGTGCGGTCGGGTCAGTGGTGGGGCAAGTGGCGAAATTGCTCGGTGCAAAAGTCGTCGGGATTGCAGGTGGTGCTGAGAAGTGCCGTTACGTCACAGAAACGCTGAAGTTTGACGCCTGTATTGACCACAAAGCGCCAGATTTTGCCGAACAGCTGAAAAAAGCCTGTAACAAAGGCATTGATGTCTATTTTGAAAACGTGGGCGGGGCCGTGTTTGATGCCGTTCTGCCGCTGTTGAACACCAAAGCGCGGGTTCCGGTATGTGGCGTCATCAGCCAGTACAACGGCGCTAACAGCGCTTTTGAGCAGGATCGTTTGCCGCTGTTGATGGGCACCATTCTGAAAAAACGTTTGCGTGTTCAAGGTTTTATTATTTCTCAGGATTACAGCGACAGTTACCCGCAATTCTTTAAGCAGATGAGCCAATGGCTGGCGGAAGGTAAAATTCAGTTCCGTGAAGATATTGTCGACGGTCTGGAGAATAGCGTTGAAGCATTCCGCGGCTTGTTAAGCGGCAAGAACTTTGGCAAGGTGATTGTGAAAGTCGCCGAATAAGGTGAAAAGGGTGGATGAGGCTAATGCTTATCCACCCATTTTTTTACTTTTTATATGGCCCATCTATTACCGAATTCCGCACTAATAAATCCGATGTAAATATATTCTCTTTGGACAAATACCCGCCATCCAGCATTGAAATTAAACGGTTGATCACTTCGCTGATCATTTCGCTGACGGGATCTTTAACACTGGATAACGCCGGGGAGAGATAAGGTGCGGTAGGGATATTATCGAAGCCGATAATTGATATTTCACCGGGAACCGAAATTCCCAGATCGTTTAATTTCTTCATGGCACCGATCGCCATTTCATCATTACTGGCGACGATCGCGCTGATCTTATCTTGCCGTTGATACAGCGATTCTACCGCTGAGACTCCGCTGCCAGGCGTCCATTTCCCTTGCACAATTAAGTTGTCGTTAATGCCAATATCATATTGATTTAACGCTTCTTTATATCCGGCTAAACGCTCGATCGCGGTAGGGGAATCCATCGATCCGGTAATAAAAGCAATATCACGATGACCGCGCTCAATAAGATGTTTGGTGGCCAGATAGCTGGAACCTTTATGGTCACAACAAATACAGTGGCTTTGGTGTTTTCTTAATTTTCGATTCACTACCATGATGGGCTGTTTATATTGATCGATAATTTCATCCATTTCATCAATGGATAAAAAGCGAGGATAAATAATCACCGCATCACAACGTAAATCGAGTAAAAACTGAATGGCTTCGCGTTCTTCCTGCGCACTGTGTTTGCCGTCCACCAGAATAAGCTGGCGACCGTTGTCTTCTAATTTCTTGGCGGCCTGAGAAAGTATTTCACTGAAATAGCTGCCGTTATATAACGTGTTCGTCACGACCAGCCCAATGCATTCCGATTTATTAGACGCCAGATTACGAGCCAGTAAATTTGGCCGGTATCCTGCTTCCTCAATGGCTTTATAAACCTGCTCTTTGGTGGCGTCGCTCACGTATCCCTTGCCGGATAAAACGCGTGAAACGGTGGCTTTTGAGACACCGGCTTTTTTTGCCACTTCTAGCATTGTCGACATGGGAGCTTCCTGGCTTTGATGATTGCGCCCATTTTACACATTCCGCAGCGACAAAATACTGCCCTATACCCGTCATACTTCAAGCCGCTTCTTTGTTGGCTGAGTGACCTCGCCCCCTCGAAGCAACTCGAATTATTTAGGGTATGAAAGCGGTGTTAGTGGCCTTAAAAGGCCGATTATGGCGATCGTAATCACAAAATTAACAATATGAAAAATTAGTGTTTGATCTGTTTGTTTTGCCTGGTCAATCTAATGTGGAACCGGTTACCTATTTCTCAGAACCCTACAGCCTGGCGTGATATTACCGGTAATGACATTTGCAACTGCATGAATTTAAATAAGAAAGAGTGGTAACTCATGGCTAAGAATTACGCGGCAGTCTCTCAGTCGATAGTGGACGCAATTGGTGGCGCAGGAAACGTTGGCGCAGTCACACACTGCATGACGCGTTTGCGGTTTGTTTTAAATGACGACAGCATCGTGGATACCGCGAAACTGAAAGCTATCAATGGCGTGCTGGGGGTTGTTCGCAGCGAAAACCAGTGCCAGGTGATCATCGGTAATACCGTTTCTCAGGCCTATGCTGAAGTGCTGAAACTGTTGCCAGAAGGTATGCAGCCAGCGGTTCCGGCAAATGGCAAAAATAAAATCACCCTGAAACGGATTGGTGCCGGGATTCTGGATGCGCTGATTGGCACCATGTCGCCGTTGATTCCGGCGATTATCGGCGGCTCGATGGTAAAACTGCTGGCCATGATTTTGGATATGACTGGCGTATTCGACAAAGGCTCGTCCACGCTGATTATTCTGAACGTGATTGGCGATGGCGCGTTCTTCTTCCTGCCAATCATGGTTGCGGCCTCTGCCGCGATAAAATTCAAAACCAATATGTCACTGGCGATTGCCATTGCTGGCGTGCTGGTTCACCCGAACTTTGTTGACCTGATGGCGAAAGCGGCCCAGGGCCAACACGTTGAATTTATGGGCATGACGGTCACGGCGGTAAAATACACCTACACCGTTATTCCTGCGTTGTGCATGACCTGGATTCTGTCGTACATCGAACGTTGGGTTGACCGCATTACGCCTGCCGTGACGAAAAACTTCCTCAAACCGATGCTGATTGTTCTGATCTCCGCCCCGATTGCCATCATGCTGATTGGCCCGCTGGGTATCTGGATTGGTACCGGTATTTCTTCCCTGGTTTATACCATTCACCACTATTTAGGTTGGTTGTCGGTGGCGATTATGGGTGCGCTGTGGCCACTGCTGGTGATGACGGGCATGCACCGTGTATTCACACCATCTATTATTCAAACCATTGCTGAAACGGGCAAAGAAGGGATGGTTATGCCTTCTGAAATTGGTGCCAACCTGTCACTTGGCGGTTCATCTTTGGCAGTGGCGTGGAAAACGAAAAACCCTGAACTGCGCCAGACTGCGCTGGCCGCTGCGGCTTCGGCGATTGTGGCGGGTATTTCCGAACCAGCACTTTACGGTGTGGCGGTGCGTCTGAAACGCCCATTAATTGCGGCATTAATCAGTGGCTTTGTTTGTGGTGCGGTGGCCGGAATCGGTGGGCTGGCGAGTCATTCGATGGCGTCACCGGGATTATTCACCAGCGTACAGTTCTTTGACCCGGCAAATCCGATGAGCATTGTATGGGTGTTTGGCGTGATGATCCTGGCTGTGGTGCTTTCTTTCTTCTTGACGTTGTTACTGGGCTTTGAAGATATCCCGGTTGAACAAGAGCAAAGTAACGAGAAAGAACAGGTACAGCCAAACGCCGTTGTTGCATCTGCAAGCGCTAACTAATTAAGAAGAGGAATCTCATGAGCGAATCTCTATTTCCGAAGGATTTTTTATGGGGCGGTGCGATTGCGGCGAACCAGGCTGAAGGTGCTTATCTTGACGGCGGCAAAGGGCTGACCACCGTCGATACGATCCCGCATGGCAAAGACCGTTTATCGGTAAAACTGGGCATCGAGAAGCGCTTTAGTTTGCGCGATGACGAATATTACCCAAGCCACGTCGGCATTGATTTCTATCATCGCTACAAAGAAGACATCGCGCTGATGGCGGAAATGGGCTTTACCGTATTTCGCACCTCGATTGCCTGGAGCCGTATTTACCCTAATGGCGATGAATTAACGCCAAACGCGGAAGGCATCGCGTTTTACCGCGACATGTTTGCTGAATGCAAAAAGTACGGTATCGAACCGCTGGTGACGCTGTGTCATTTCGACGTGCCGATGCATCTGGTGAAAGAGTACGGCTCCTGGCGTAACCGCAAAATGGTGGAGTTTTTCACCCGCTATGCGCGCACCTGTTTTGAAGCGTTCGACGGGCTGGTGAAATACTGGCTGACCTTCAACGAAATCAACATTCTGCTGCATAGCCCGTATTCTGGCGCAGGTCTGGTGTTCGAAGAAGGTGATAATAAAGAGCAAGTTAAATACCAGGCAACGCACCACGAACTGCTGGCGAGTGCGCTGGCGACGAAAATTGCCCACGAAGTGAATCCGGAGAATCAGGTGGGTTGCATGCTGGCGGGCGGGAATTTCTACCCATACTCCTGCAAGCCTGAAGATGTCTGGGCAGCGCTGGAAAAAGACCGTGAGAACCTGTTCTTTATTGATGTGCAGGCGCGCGGCGCATACCCGTCTTACACCAAACGCGTGTTCCGCGAGAAAGGCATTACGCTAGAAATCGAGCCGGGCGATGATGAAATTCTCAAAAATACCGTCGATTTTGTTTCGTTCAGCTATTACGCCTCGCGTTGTGCGTCGGCTGATATGAACGATAGCAACAGTAATGCGGCAAACATCGTGAAATCCCTGAAAAACCCGCACATTCAGGCGAGCGAATGGGGTTGGGGAATCGACCCGCTGGGTCTGCGAATCACCATGAACATGATGTACGACCGCTACCAGAAACCGCTGTTCCTGGTGGAAAACGGCCTCGGTGCGAAAGATGTGGTTAACGAGCAGGGCGAAATCAACGATGACTATCGTATTAGCTACTTGCGCGAGCATATCAAAGCCATGGCCGACGCCATCGACGACGGCATTCCGGTTATGGGTTACACCTCGTGGGGCTGCATAGATTTAGTCGCCGCATCCACTGGCGAAATGAGCAAACGTTATGGTTTCGTCTATGTAGATCGTGACGATCAGGGCAACGGTACTCTGGTCCGCACACGCAAAAAATCGTTTTACTGGTATAAGAAAGTGATTGCCAGCAATGGCGCTGATTTAAGCTGATTGGCAAATCATTACGGCCTGACTTGCGAGTTGGGTCGTAATATTGTCAGCCAACGGGTGCTGAATGCCATGCTCAGATGCGGTAATATGTGCGCACAATTTCTCTTCAAAACAAGACAGTCATGAATATTATTCAAACAAAGATCCCCGAAGTCCTTATTTTTGAACCAAAAGTTTTCGGTGATGATCGTGGATTTTTTTTCGAAAGCTTTAATCAGAAAGTTTTTGAGGAAGCGGTAGGACGTCCGGTTAATTTTGTTCAGGATAATCATTCCAAATCTTGCAAGGGTGTACTTCGCGGTTTGCATTACCAACTGGCTCCTGACGCGCAGGCAAAGCTGGTGCGTTGTGCCGTGGGCGAGGTGTTTGATGTCGCCGTCGATATTCGTCAGCATTCAGCAACGTTCGGCCAGTGGGTAGGAGTGCTGTTAAGTGCTGAAAATAAACGTCAGCTATGGATCCCAGAAGGATTTGCTCATGGCTTTATGACGGTGAGTGAAGAAGCTGAATTCTTGTACAAAACCACTAACTTCTATGCCCCGCAGAGCGACCGCAGCATTCTCTGGGAAGATCGCGATATCGGTATTGCATGGCCTGAAATTGATGCGCCGCGTCTGTTGTCCGATAAAGATCGCCAGGCTAAAAGCTTCAAAGAAGCTGATTATTTTTAACTAAATCGCACGATTTTATGTCTCCGGGGCCATGCCAATGGCCCTGTTAAACCCGCACCACCATCTCCAGCGCATCGCTATCTTGTAACCAGTCACGCGTGTTAATTCGCAGCATCTCCATAAAGGTATTTCCAGCCGTGGAAAGGCGCGCAATATTCGGGCATAAAATGCCGATACTGCTGGCCGGTAAAACTTCGCGCAAGACCAGCGGGCGCAGGTTTGGGCTGTAGCCTGGAAAACGCAGTCGCACTGACGTCCACATGCTCACCGCGTGGGTTTGTTCCATCATGCGTGCCATTATCCATGGCGATGAGCAGTGGATGATATTTTTCGGCAGCGGCAGGTTGTAGCGGCGGAAAACTTGCCCAAGAATGGAATGTTCACCCGGTTCATCCCAATCCAGCCACGGATAATCCATCAATTTTTTCAGCGACGTCGTGTGCGTGACGGGATGCTGATTTCCGGCGATCACCGTGTTGCTCAGGGCGTACAGCGACTCGTAATACATACTGTTTTGCGAGGTGTGATTGGCCGTCGTAATCACGGCGATATCCAGCCGTTGGTTTTCCAGCGCATCGTGAATTTGCTGCGGGCGGCCTTCCATCACGATGAGTTTCACTCCCGGGTAACGAGCCTGGAATTGAATCAGCGTGTTGGTGAATGGCCCGTAAGAGGCGGCAGAGGTGAATCCCACCCGTAACTGGCGCATCGCTTTGCCGAGCAGATTGTCGATTTCATCACGTGCCTGGTGCAAAGAGCGGTCAATGTCTCGGGCATGGCGCAGCAAAACCTGCCCATACTCATTTAACGTTACGCCGCGTGATGAGCGTTGCAGAATCGGCATGCCGATTTCCGCTTCCATTTCCTGAATGGTTTTAGAAATGGCGGGTTGTGTGAGGTGTAACGCCTTCGCCGCTTTACCAATGCTGCCTTGCGCTGCAACTTCCAACAAAATATCTAACTGATTTGGTTTGATTTTCAATTTTCCGTCCCGCCTGAATCATCGCCGTGGTGCAAATTTTGCTCTCTCACAATACAAATAAGATAACCAAAGGCATAACTAATTTTTATGATTGTAATGTTCTTTTTTTATGCAGATAGTTAAATCAACCCCAGTTTGTTTACATCTGAGTAACAAAAAAGGACGTGAGCATGAAACAGCGTGTCAGCTATGCCCAGGTGGATGGAGGAGTCTCATCCTCGCTTCCGTATGATGCGCCGTTGGTCCCGGAGCGCGCCAACTTTAAGTCGTTGGTGGCCGTCACTCTTGGCAATGGCCTCGAGATTTACGACTTTGCGGTTTACAGCTTTTTCTCGGTGATCATTGGTCATCTGTTTTTCCCAAGCTCCGACGATTACACCTCTTTGCTACTGGCGGTGGCGACATTTGGTGTCGGGTTTGTCATGCGCCCGCTGGGTAGCCTGGTGCTCGGTAACTACGCAGACAAGCACGGACGCAAAGCCGCGATGACGCTAATCCTCGGCCTGATGTCTTTAGGCGTGATGATGGTGGCGTTTGCGCCGACCTATCACCAGGTTGGGATTCTCGCCCCGGTTGTGTTGGTCGCGGGGCGCATGTTGCAGGGCTTTTCAGCGGGCGGTGAAGTGGGGGCGGCAACTTCCTGGCTAATGGAAGCGGGGCATAAGTCCAGCCGTGGCTCGCGGGTGAGTTGGCAGATGACTAGCCAGGGGGGAGCGGCACTGTTTGGTGCCGCAATGGGCGCGGGCTTAAGCCACGTCCTGAGCGAACAACAGCTTTACGACTGGGGTTGGCGTATCCCGTTTATTGTCGGCCTGGCGATTATGCCGATTGGTTTGTATATCCGCCGCCAGCTTGCTGAAACCCACTCGGTGACAGCCAATGTCGTGACAGAAAATCCGGCGTTGACGTTATGGCGTGAGCATCGCCGCGCCTTGTTGCTTGGCATTTTGCTGGTAATGAAAGGTACCACCACGTTTTACATCATCATTTATTACATGCCTGCTTACATGGTTAACACGCTGCATATGCCCGCCAGCACCTCATGGTGGGTAAGTTTGACGGCAGCGGCGCTGACATTATTAGTGCCTTTTTTTGGCGGCAAACTGGCGGATAAACTCCCTAAACGTAAACCGATCCTGATTGGATGTGCGCTGGGATCGTTCATCCTGATTTGGCCAATCTTCGCTACGATTTTGCACGGCGCACCACTGGGCGTGACGCTGGCGCTGATAGCACTCGATCAGATCCTCGCCAATATCAGTTCGGCCGCCTTTTTCTTGTTGATCCTCGAAGCATTCCCAAAAGCGGTTCGCGCCTCCGGTATGGCGTTGGTTTATGCCATTGGCGTTACGCTTTTTGGCGGCTTCGCTCAGTTAATCGTGACCTGGTTGCTAAAAGTCACCGGTCAACCGATGGCTCCCGCCTGGTATTTGATGTTCTGCGCCGTTGTGACTTTCGCGGCATTGCTTGCCTGGCATGAACGCAAAACTTTCTGTGATGAATAAAAAGGAATAACCCTATGCTTATTAAAGAAATTCTTGATAACGAAGCAGAAATGATCGCGATTCGCCGCGATTTTCACCAACACCCGGAATTAGGTTTTGAAGAGTTCCGCACCAGCGATCGCATCGCCCAATTGCTGACAGGCTGGGGTTACGAAGTGCATCGTGGCCTGGGCGGAACAGGCGTGGTTGGGACATTAAAAGTCGGCAGTGGCGGTAAGCGCCTGGGGATCCGTGCCGATATGGATGCGCTGCCGATGCAGGAGCAAACCGGGCTGCCATGGGCGAGTGTGAATGAGGGGAAAATGCATGCCTGCGGCCATGACGGACACTGCGCGATTTTATTGTCGGCGGCACGTTATCTGGCAGAACATCGCCCATTCAGCGGGACGCTGCATTTGATTTTCCAGCCGTCGGAAGAGTCGATTGGCGGCGCAAAATGCATGATTGATGACGGCTTGTTTAAGCTGTTCCCGTGCGATGCGGTGTTTGGTTTGCACAACTTCCCACTGTTACCCGCGGGTGAAATTGCCACTAAACCTGGCGCGTTGATGGCCTCGTCAGACAGCATGACGATTACGCTTGAAGGCAAAGGCGGGCACGGATCGATGCCGGAGCACTGTATTGATCCAACGGTGGCGGGCGCGTCGATCGTGATGGCGCTCCAAACTATTGTCTCGCGCAATGTCGATCCGCAAGATTCAGCGGTGGTGACGGTCGGGAGCCTGCAAAGCGGCACCACGCACAACATTATCCCGCACAGCGCGGTGCTGAAGCTCAATATGCGTACCTTTAAGTCTGAGGTGCGTGATGCAGTGAAACTGCGCATTCAGCAGCTGGTTCATGCTCAGGCGGAAAGTTTTGGCGTGAAGGCGTCGATTGCGGTGGATTTCGGTTACCCGGTGACGGTGAATGATCCCCAGCAAACTGAGTTTGCTATGCAGATTGCCCGCGACGTTTTTGGTGCTGATAAAGTCGCGGATCCTGCGACGGTGAAAAGTGCGATGGGCAGCGAAGATTTCTCGTTCATGCTCGAAGAAGTTCCTGGCTGCTATTTGTGGTTGGGTACGGCGACCGGCAACAATGACTACTCGGTTCACCATCCTTTATATCAGTTTAACGATGCCTGTATTTCCAGCGGCGCAACCTACTGGGTCAAGCTGACTGAGTCATTCTTACGCTCGTAAATTACAACTTTCTGCTGACGGTGAATAATCCTGGGTTTTCTAGACTGAAAGAAAACGTCAGCAGAGGTTATACATGTCCTGGCAACCTTTTCTCTCAGTGATCCCAGGAGCTGTGCCTGTGGATCTCGCCGTAAAAAATATCACTTACAGCGACATAAGTGATGACTGGCCGATGAAGGATCAGGTTTCAGAACAGATCGATGATATTAACCTGCAGTTAGTCAACGATCCGACGCTTGAGGCACCGGAGATCTTCTTAGATAGCGAGGGAAAGCGGCGCATACGCTGTCGCAATAAACTCTCGGAACTCGCTTTCCATCATCGTCCTGCCCTCGAAGAATGGCGTTGCCAGTTGGTTCCTACCGCGCTGGCACTTTGGGCTGTACAGCATCCGCTGGCGGAGCGCCTGATAAGCGGCGGGGAAATGGATATCCACAGCCGACCCTGGTTTATCCATGCCAATGATGCGCGAGGGATTCGCTCACGCGCTAAAGTGATGGCGAGTATTGCGGATATTCATCTTAATAATAGTGTCTCAGGAAATTGGGTGAGCCTGGCCTGTGGCGCGGCGGTACCGGTTTTAAAGACGCTGCGCGGGGCAAAACTCAGGGCGCAAAAATTCACTTTGTTGCTGATTGATCACGACCGGCAATCGCTGAAATTTGCCCGAGGCCTTGCGACACAATATGGGCTGGTGGAAGGGCATCATTTTCAGTTACTGATGCGCAATTTATTTGACCGGATGGTGGTCAGCGACAAACTGGTTCAGGAGTTGGGTGAACAGTCTGCGGAGCTGGTTGATGGCCTGGGGATATTTGAATATTTCTCGGAATCCGAAGCGGTGCATTTTATTCGCCACGCGCTACGTTTGGTCAAACCAGGCGGCGTATTGATCGTTTCAAATATGCTTAAAACCAGTCCGCAAATTGATTTCGCGCTGCGTTGCGTGGGCTGGACGACGATATATCCGCGAACGCTTTTCGAGCTAAGGGATATTGTTCTGGCGGCGGGAATCAGTCTGCAAAATGTCACGGTGACATTACCGAGCGATGGGGTTTATGCGGTGCTGGAAATCAATGTGAAGCAATAAACCTGCTCAGACTTTTATTCAGGAATGAGCAGGCCATCTTATTAAGACAGGTAATTCATGCCTTGTTTCAGCACAAAATCACACGCCTGAGTTTTCACTTTTTCAGCCAGGGATGAATTGCCGATGGTATTCAGATTCACCTGCTGGTCTTTACCGGTATTGAGCAGCCCCATCAAACCTTGAGTGTAATCTTGTGGCTGGCTTTCTTTGGTGCCGCTGTCTAAGCCCAGCTTATCGAGAAGCTGGTTCTTCACGTTGTCGGTATTGGTGGCGGAAACCAGCTTGTTCTTCATGCAGTACTGCAAGATACCGGCGGCGTTGGTCATGGTGTCAGCACTCAGGGCGTTAGTCCCGCCGCCGAGCAGGCTGGTCAGTGAGGCGACAGAGTTGCCAGTGGTGCCGGTATTGCTGGCGCTGGTAGATTTGCTTAACTCATTTGCCGCGCTGGAGAGCTGATCCTGCCAGCTTGCTGCCATCGCCTGACCGGCAAATACGGATGTTGCCAGCGCCAGAGCGCATAAAACCTTATTGCTTGCTTTCATCTGTTTATACTCTTTTCGATAACCTGCATTGCAGGAGAATTTTCGTCGAGTATAGCGCTTTCTCTAAGCTCATCAGAGCCAGGAGAGTTCTTAAAGCTTCCAGATTGCATGGGTTTTATGGCCCGATGTAGCGCAAGACGACTTTTACCGCCATTTCACGGTAATGCGCGGTGCTATCAACCGGCTCTGAACCATCTTCAAAGAAGTTCGAGAATGTGTAGCTGTTCGCGACATGGTAGAAGCTAAAACTACTGATCAGGCGGTGTACGTCTTTGGCCGTCACGAGTTTATTAAACAGTTGTTTTTCCTGGCCGCGGGTTAACACATCTTCGAGTAATTCCAGGGCGCTGCGGTTTATTTCACGTAGGTAGGCTGACTCTTTCACAAAGCGCCCGCGCTGCATGTTTTCCATGCAAATAATACGAATGAAATCCGGATGAGTGGCGTGGAAATCAAATGTCCATTCCACCAGTTCCACCATGGCTTCAACCGGCGGTTGATGGGAAAGATTTAGCTGGCGCTCACAGCTACGGATTTGGGTGTAGACATATTCAAGCACCTGAACATAAAGCAGTTCTTTGCTCTTGAAGTGATAAACCACCATGCGTTTTGTGGTGTTGGCCTTTTCTGCTATTTGCTCCATGCGTGCGCCGTTAAGGCCAAATTCAGCGAACAAACTAATGGCGCTGAAGAAAATCTTTTCTTTCAAACTGGCGTCATCAAAACGCTCAGGAAGATAAATTTCGTGGGTTTCCACGCAAGGCTCCTTAATGTCATCAGGCCGCTGGTACCGCCCAGGCCAGATGACATTAAAACAAGTTTGCGCGGGCAAAGCACTGATGAGTTAGCGAAGCCCTGAAACACATCACACTCGCGGGCGTTTACGGTAAAGCCAAAGCCCCGGAATAGATAAGCCAATCGATAACGCCCCCACAATAAATGACGCTTTCAGGAAGTTGGTAAGCAGCTGAATCATGAGGTCTTCGGTGTAACCAAAGTGGCTGAGTTTCACGGCTGAAATCATGGCGGTGTAGGCTGAAATTCCCGGAAACATCGGGATCACGGCGGCTACGGTAAAGACTTTGGGGTGCGCCAGGTACCAGCGCGACCACTGAATGCCGATGCTCCCGACCAGCAGCGAAGCAATAAATGTGCTCCACTCAATGTTCAGACCAGCAGTCATCATCGCCATTCTGGAGCCGTGACCAATCGCTCCGAGCAGAGCGCAATACGGCAGTGCGCGTTGCGGAACATTAAACACTAACGCAAAACCCACGGCGGGGATGGCCGCCAGCGCCATGTCTTGTAACAGCGCCAGCAAAAAGTCGATTATTCCCATCCTTTCAGCCCCCATAACGACATTGCCATTACGACACCAATGCAGGTGGCAAGCGTGAGTAAACTGGCCATTGCCCACCTGGCAAGTCCGGTATTGACGTGGCCCTTAAACATATCGGCGACAGAGTTTATCAGCGGGAAACCCGGCACCAGCAGCAACACGCTTGCCGCCATCGCAATATTAGACGTGGTGGCAAATGGCCCTTTGGCAATCAGCAAGCCTGAAATCGACGTGGCGACAAAAGCCGTAATACAGAAGTTAATTTGTGGATGTAAATGGCGTGCGGTGAGTATCAGTCGGACATACATCGCCACTGAACCTGCCAGAAACGCGATAAACGCGCCATCCCAACCGCCCTTATTGAGCTTACAGAAACAGCCGCAGGAAAGTCCGACCATCAACACCACCAACCAGCGTGGGTAACGCAGTGGTTTAATATGCTCGAAGCGTTTTAAAACATCTTTGCAATCCAATAGTTTGTGTTCGGCCATGATCACAATGTGCTGCACCTCCGTCACCACGTGCATGTTGATGCCGCGGTCGATGTTTTTGCGCGTGGTCGTGAGGCACTGATTATCTTTGATGGTACTCAGAACAATGGCGTTCGCTGAAATGGAGCTTTCAACGCTATCCATCCCCAAAGCGATGCCCAGACGGCTGGAAAGTTCTTCAACCAGTGCGCTTTCCGCACCGTGTTGCAGCAAGAAAAGCCCGCACTGAATACAGAGCCGGGTGACATCGCGCTGTAAGTTTACTTCTGTCGACATGCCTGTCCTTTAATAGATGAAAGCGGTGACGCCGCTCAAATTTTAACATCTCCCATTATTAACATAGGCCACCCCCCGTACTCAGGCGGGCCAGATCAACATTTATCCAGATAACCTATTTCGCACACTATTTCGGCGAAATATGAACTCGCCCACACTCTTAGTGTGAGTTTCGAAAAGTGCACGTTTCAGTCCGATTTTGGCCTTCTTTTTCCCTCTGATGACGATAAAAATGCATGAATGCGCATTTATGAAACATAAAAGCAACATTCATATAACCGTAGGGCAGAGAGCGTATTCTATGAAAACTCAAGTCGTCATTATTGGTGCTGGCCCGTCGGGTTTGTTGTTAGGGCAATTGCTGCACAATGCAGGAATCAGCAATATCGTGCTCGAAAGACAAACCCCCGAACATGTTTTAGGGCGTATCCGGGCGGGAGTTCTGGAAAGCGGGACTGTGGATTTATTGCGGGAGGCGGGCGTCAGTGAGCGAATGGATGCCGAAGGATTAGTTCATGAAGGCGTTGAATTTTTGGTTGATGGTCAGCGAATCCCTGTTCCGCTCAAAGAATTGACGGGCGGAAAGACTGTTATGGTGTACGGCCAGACTGAAGTCACGCAAGATTTAATGGATGCGCGGCGGGCAACGGATGCCGTCTCAATGTATGGCGTCAGCAATGTACAATTGTTTGATGTTAAAAGTGATTCCCCATACGTCACTTTTGAAAAGCAGGGCGAAACTTACCGTATTGATTGTGACTATATTGCGGGTTGCGATGGGTTTCACGGCGTTTCACGCAAAGCCATTCCTGCACAAGTCACGCAAGAGTACGAGCGTGTTTATCCCTTTGGCTGGTTAGGCCTGTTATCTGACACACCTCCTGTGAATCATGAGTTGATTTACGCTCACCATGAGCGCGGGTTTGTTTTGTGTAGTCAGCGCTCACTAACCAGAAGCCGCTACTATTTGCAGGTTCCGCTGAGCGATAACGTGGAAGCGTGGCCCGATGAGCGCTTCTGGGACGAGCTAAAACAGCGTTTGCCACAAGAGTTGGCAGAAAAGTTAGTGACTGGTCACTCACTTGAGAAGAGTATTGCGCCGCTGCGCAGTTATGTGGTCGAGCCGATGCAGTATGGCAACCTGTTCCTGGTGGGAGATGCTGCGCATATCGTACCGCCAACTGGTGCAAAAGGGCTGAATCTGGCGGCGTCTGATGTTAATTATCTGTACCGGATTTTGAAAAAGGTTTATCACGAAGGGCGAACTGACCTGCTGGAAACTTACTCACCGATGGCGCTCCGCCGGGTCTGGAAAGGCGAACGTTTTAGCTGGTTTATGACCAATTTGCTGCATGATTTTGCAGGCATGAACGCGTTTGATCGCAAGATGCAGCAGGCAGACCGGGAGTATTACCTGAAATCACGCGCCGGGCTGACGACGATTGCAGAAAACTATGTTGGGCTTGCTTTCGAATCCGTTGAATAAACTACACTTGTTCGACGCAACATTGGACAAGAGGATGGTATGAGTCTGAACACCGGTATACCGGTCTTTAAACTTTATGGTGAAAGCCGCATTTGGCCTGCGGCGGATTTGCTGCATTGTGAGTCTATTCACAGTCGCAGCAGTCTTTATGAATGGCATATTCGTATTCATCAGCATGCCGATTTGGTTCAGTTGCTATATCTGCATAAAGGGCAGGTAGAGATAGATATTGAAGGCGAAAAGCATCATGTAGCTCATGCCTGTCTGCAAGTGGTGCCTGCATTGTGCGTACATGGTTTTAAATTTTCACCCGGTGCTCAGGGTTATATTCTTTCGTTTTCAGCGCCTTTGATCGCCCAGTTTGAACAGCAATTCGGCCGACCATTGCAAGTATTAGCGCAAGCCGCTTGCGTCCCGGTGAAGGATTCGCGCAGGCAAATTAATACGTTGTTCAGCACGTTACAGAACGAGTATCAAGGACAGGGCGAGGCACGAGATATGATGCTTCATTCGCTGATCGGTGCGCTGTTGGTCTGGCTTAATCGGCAGTGCGCTCCTGCGCCGAGTGGTAGTTCGCGTGTTGAACGAAAGCGTTCTGTTATTCATCAGTTTAATCAATTAGTGGAACGCCACTATCGAGAGCAATTATCGGTAACGCATTATGCAACGGTGGTGGGTTTATCGAGCGTTCATCTGAACAACTTGTGCCATGAGTTTTATGGCTGTAGCGCCCTTAACGTTCTGCATCAGCGCGTGTTGCTTGAAGCCAGGCGTAGTTTGCTTTATACCAGCATGACGATAAGCCAGATCTCGGAATATCTTGGATTCAGTGATGCGACTTATTTTTCTCGTTTTTTCCGCCGCTATACCGGGACGACACCAAAAGATTTTCGCAATCATCCCATTCATGAAATGTAATATATTTAATGAAAATTAATACGCTATTAACTATGGCTAATTTAAAATAAAAAGCAATTTGTAAATAATGTCACTAACGGAAATAATATTTCATCATAAATATTTCTTTCTGTTTTAAATGTTGACTGAGAAGTCTTATCCTTCCTTTTTTATAGTTTATTATATATTGATCAAAGGAATGATATGCAAAATAATATCACTGTAAATAATATTTCCAGCCCCATAATCGTTGTGATGCCTTGTGTATTAACCGCAGCAGGAATCGTCAATACGCTACAGACTCAGTTAAAAATAAATGGATTAGTTAAGGTTATCAAACGACTGGATGAAGCTTACTCGGGGATTTTAAAAATACCTGACGTCATGGTCCTTTTAAATATCAGTGAATCAACCAGCCAACTTGCCGAAGAGATAAAGTTTATTAACTGGTGCCGAACGGTACAACCTTCAGCGAATATCATTGCTTACACTCGTAATCATAAAGTCAGCGTGCTGAATTATATTGCCGCTTTGGGGGTGAAAGTCATTATTTCCCAATATGAGCCAACCGCGACTTTCTCCGATCTGGTCAGTAAATCTTTTAATTCAAAATCAATGCTGTGTAGCCCGATCGTTAAAAGTATCCTGGAAGAAAGAATTACCACTGAGTTAACGGTGTGCGAAGTTCAGGTTATCGGGCAATTATTCCTTGGACATAATGTTAGCCAGGTGGCGCATAACTTAGGGCGCGATATCAGAACGGTGAGTGCGCACAAAAGGCATGCCATGGAAAAACTGGGACTAAACTGCGAGAAAGATCTTCACGTTTTAGGTTGTGCGTTGTCAGGAAAATAGCGGTTTTATAAGGAGATAAAAATGCAGGAAAGCAAAACAAGGATTTTTTTGCGTAATCCATTCTGTCGCGCGGCTATTGTAAGTAAGCGGCCATTAATGTGTGAGGGTTTACAGGTGATTATGGCAGAGAAGGCGCCGAAGTCATCGCTGGTTTTACTGTCCGACTACTCACAGCTTACACCCGAAGTATTGCTTCAGATTGATGTCGTGGTACTAGAGTTGGACAGTTCGCTGCAAGAGGTTTTCAATGAATGTGAACTCCTTAATTCACTGAAAAATCAGTATCGACAGGTTCACTGGATTATCACCTTGCCCGCCCATTTGACAAATATCGCCATTGAACGCCTGCTGACTTCCAGAACGTCATTACTTTCTTTGCATGAGCCGATGAGCAGTTTTATTGAGCATGTCTTTAATAGCGGCGGCGAAGTCGAAAGAATTAGCAGGCTGTTATTGCAAGAGAAAGCGGCGCAATCAACCAGTGCGGAAGTGGTCAGTACGAATCTTACTTTTTCTGAGCGTCGTGTGTTACGGCTAATCAGCAAAGGTTGGCAATTGACGCAAATTGCGACTCTGCTCGAAAAAAATTATAAAACCATCAGTGCGCAAAAAAGCAGTGCGCTGCGTCGCCTGTCATTGAAAAGTGATGCTGAAATGTTTGCCTGGATGATCAGTGAACAGGGTATGCAGGAGCTGAATTTGTCGCCGCGCAACCCGGTAATGTGAAGTTTGTCAGGTATGACTGAGGAGAGTTAGCCTATCCTCAGTTTTCTGTTTATTGGCAAACATCGACCCAATGTGCGGCGGTGAGTTCTGCCATGCGAGTCGGGGAAATCCGTACCGCGCTATGAGTCGCCCCGGCCGCGGGTAAAACCTCTTCGTACTGTTTCAGTGAAATATCACAATAAACCGTTAAAGGATTCTCCAGACCAAACGGGCAAACGCCGCCTACGGGGTGGCCTGTCCAGATAACCACTTCGTCGCTGCTTAACATACGAGCTTTGGCACCAAATACAGTTTTGAGTTTCTTATTATCCAGACGTGCATCACCTTTCGCGACAACCAGCACGACCTGATCTTTTATTTTCAACGACAATGTTTTAGCAATTTGACCCGGTTCAACATTATGAGCCGCTGCAGCCAGGGCCACCGTTGCCGTGCTTTGGTTCAGTTCTATGATGTCGATATCAGGGGCGTTTTCGGCAAAAAATTGCCGGACGGACTGCAGGCTCATGCTTTTCTCCCATTTTAGCCAGCAAATAATTTGGCATAAGTCTGTGCTATATGTAAACCAGTGAAATTCGCCCTCTGAATGCTGAGTGAAAGGGTGATGTTGTGATGTGAAATGCCTAAAGAAGCCAAAGATTCAGTGATTTCTCGATCTTCTTCACAATCACTGCAACCGGTTTCAGTAACCGGTTGCAGTGCATGAAATAGCGATGAATACTGAAACGGTCACCTTCCTGTATCCAATAATAAGAGCAGCCTATGTCTACGAATCATGCAGCCTTTAATTTGATATTTCGCTTTGTAGAAAACTACGTTAGCCCTGTCGCTGGGCGAATCTCCTCACAACGCCACGTGATGGCGATCCGTGATGGGTTTATCTCTGCGATGCCATTTATGATTGTCGGTTCGTTCCTGCTGGTCTTTGCTTATCCTCCATTCTCGCCAACCACCACCTGGGGTTTTGCGCGTGCGTGGCTGGACATGGCAAAACAGTTTGAAGGGCAAATTCTGACGCCGTTTGATATGACGATGGGCATTATGTCTATCTACATTTGTGCGGCTATTGCTTACAACCTCGGTAAACACTATGTGAAGTCGCACGGCCTTGATCCGTTCATGTGCGCGATGCTTTCGCTGATGGCATTTTTGCTGGTGGCGGCACCGAAAACCAAAGGCGTCATGCCAATGGATAGCCTTGGCGGAACGGGGATCTTCACTGCGATCCTGGTTGCGATTTATTGCGTTGAGATGATGCGTTTCCTTAAAGCGCACAATATTGGGATCAAACTCCCAGACCAGGTGCCACCGATGATCAAAAACTCTTTTGATCTCCTGATTCCGGTTCTTGTTGTGGTGCTGACGCTTTATCCGCTGAGTCTGTTTATTCAGTCGCAGTTCGATATGCTGATTCCACAAGCGATTATGTCGGTGTTTAAACCGCTGGTGTCTGCGGCTGACTCATTGCCTGCGATTCTGCTGGCGGTGCTGATTGGCCACCTGCTTTGGTTTGCCGGGATTCACGGTGCGGCTATCGTTTCCGGTATGCTGCAAATGTTCTGGCTGACCAACCTGGGTATGAACCAGAGCGCACTGGCACAAGGTGCACCGCTGCCACATATCTTTATGGAAGCGTTCTGGACGTTCTTCATTGTGGTGGGTGGTTCGGGTGCAACGATGGGGCTGGTGATTTGCTACCTGCGTAGTAAGTCAGCGCACCTGCGCTCAATTGGCCGCCTGAGTATCGTTCCTACCTGTTTCAACATTAACGAGCCGGTCATTTTCGGTACACCAATCGTTATGAACCCAGTGTTCTTTATTCCCTTCCTGCTGGCACCGATGGTGAACGCCGTTCTGGCCTGGGGAGCAATGAAGATGGATTTAATCGGGCGTGTGATTTCAGTTGTACCATGGACTGCTCCGGCACCTATCGGCGCTGCATGGGCACTGGGTTGGGACTTCCGCGCAGCAATTCTGGTGATTCTGCTGGCCGTTGTTTCTGCCATCATCTACTTCCCGTTCTTCAAAGTGTACGAGAAGCAATTGCTGGAACAAGAAGCAGAAGAAGCACAAAAAGCGTCTGGCGAAGAGAGCCAACAGGCGGCTTAATTGGATAGTGAGAAATGAGATGAAACGGTGGGGAAACCCGCCGTTTTGTTTTATGACTTTAAAGTGCAATCACCGCAGCGTTGAACATCCGGCAGTTTATAGCGCTGGCAGCAAGTACGACGCACCAACAAACCTTCACGAAGGATAACGGTGCGATAGAGCGGGTTGTCCTGGCCATTTTTCAGCTGTTTTTCAAAGAAACAGACGTGGCGTAACTCGGCAATTGTGGATTCATCCAGCAGTTCTCTAAGCTCACCAAAAAACCAGTTCAGCAAATATCCAGTATTACTCCAGATAAGTTTCCCGTTAATTTCGCCGCTATTTTCCAGAGCATCAACCACCGGCATTAGCCCGGTAACAAGCAACTTTTCCAGGCGTTGAACTAACGGCTGCGTGGTGGCAACTTTGTCTTCCTGAATATCTAACCAGAAAGTGGCGGCTCTACCCGTTTCGTGAAATTCAACCTGAATTCGCTGAGGATCGATATCCAACGCCCGCGGCTGCGTCACGAGCGCCATCACCAACGGCGGGACCAGTAAACCCAGATACCATTGCGCCCACAGTGACTTTAGCGGTTTTCCCTCACGGGCAAGCTGTGGCTGATTACGATAAATATGATCACTGTAGCTGGCAAGAAGGGAGGCAAGGGTTGCTGGTTGCGACCATTGGCGGAGAGTCAGGCTGTTTGCGGGCGCAGATTCGTTGAGTTTGATGATGTCGTTGAAATAGGGTCTGTGCGCGGTGAATGATGCCCGTAGCTCATCCGCAAGCGTGGGTTGTACGCTCGCAAAAGGCGGTTGCCACGCCAGATAATCATCAAACTGTGTAGATTGAAACGCCATCGACAAACAAGACCACTAATACAAATGATAATGATTGCCAATCCTATCTATAGATAATGCCTTTGGCAAGGCCATTTTATGCGCAATAAAAAAGGGAGGAAGTTATGCGGTATTGGTTTAAGCCGGTAGCAGTGAATCGCTAATCAGGATGCTATTACGACCCTGACGTTTTGCCCGATAGAGTGCGGTATCTGCCTGGCGGAGTGCTTCTTCAATATCGGACTGCTCAAGTGCTGCGATACCAATACTGGCGGTCACATGAGTGGCGACGTCGTCATTAAACAGGTGAGGGATTTTCAAATCGTACACCCGTTGGCGAATTCGCTCTGCCGTTTGAATGGCGCGTTCGGCATCAATATCCGTCAGCAATATCATAAATTCTTCGCCGCCATAGCGCGTAACGACATCACGTGAGCGAACTGCATCGCGAATCGCGGCTGAAACATGCGTCAGAGCCTGGTCGCCCATGCTGTGGCCGTAGTTGTCGTTGTAGGCTTTGAAATGATCAATATCTAACAGCAGAACGAAATGCTGGCCTGAGCCCAACGCCAGGATTGTATCAAGACGGTTACGGAACCCACGGCGGTTATACAAACCCGTGAGTGGATCCAGCATACTCAAATCATTAAGCGTTTCTTTTTCTTCGAGTAATTTATCCATCAATCGACGGGTGAAATTATCATTACGTTTCTGAATGATATGTTGAATCGTGATGCCAATACCGGGGAGGACGACTGAATACAATACACGTGGCCAGTTTTCGCCATGGTCGAGCCATAAAATGACGGCGGTTGCGGGCAAGCATGATGCGAAAAAGGCCTGGATATTATTGATAAAAGAAATCGAGCCAATAAATAATATCGCCAATAAAGCGATAATGAGGAAATTAAGATCGACGACAGGCATCGCACTGACTTTTATATAGATATGCCAGGCCCAAAGCAGCCCAATAATTAACGAAACCACATTAATATTAATTAGTTTCTTTTTGTTAATGAACTGCCAAAGCAGACACGACAGGCTGATCACCAGCACCATGATGATGGGCGCGGTGAAATGTTGAGTGTTGGCTGACGGCGATACGATACTAAATCCCGCAGAGAATGCGTTCAGTAATAAAAATAAACGCAACGAGAGTTGATGCTTCCCTTTGAGTAATGCGCGCCAGGTTGTTGCTGTCATATCAGAATAGTTCTTACACTCATGCTCAACGTTATGTTGTTGAATAATATTATAAAAAGAGATAGGCGAAGTGATGATTCAATGTGATTATATATTTTTTATTTATGGATTTAACATCGTTGCTCAATCTATCACCTTAAGGAAAATATGTCATCAGATGATGAGGAATGCTTAACATTTCTAATGTAAAACGGTGAATACACCAGGCTGACAAACGAGAAATTATATCATATGATATTGGTTATCATTACCACTTGGTGCAATAGCTATGATTTTACAACGGCGGTTAGAAAGCGGGTGGGGAGTATTGATTCCTGGAGGGATTGTCGCTGCTTTGCTGTGTCTTGATCTTACGTTTAGCGAGTGGCGGGTGCTGATTGTATTGGGGTTATTGGCGACCACGGGCATGTTGTACCATAAACGGTTACGTCATTTTGTGCTGTTGCCATCATGCGTTGCATTTGCCAGTGGGCTTGCGCTTGTGATGATGAATCTGGGAGCAATGAAATAGGGAAGTAAAACTGAGAATGACAAGAGTGAAGCGAGAAGAGGGTGATAAGAGTTGGTGCGAAGAGAGGGACTTGAACCCTCACGCCCGTTAGAGCACTAACACCTGAAGCTAGCGCGTCTACCAATTCCGCCACCTTCGCAAATCAAGTCTTATCTAAGATATCGCCTTCGCATTGGTGCGAAGAGAGGGACTTGAACCCTCACGTCCGTAAGAACACTAACACCTGAAGCTAGCGCGTCTACCAATTCCGCCACCTTCGCGCAGTGCGAACGATATCTTGCGTGGTTAATGGTGCGAAGAGAGGGACTTGAACCCTCACGTCCGTAAGAACACTAACACCTGAAGCTAGCGCGTCTACCAATTCCGCCACCTTCGCATACCCACAACACCGAAGTATTGTAACCACGGAGGCGCATTCTAGATGTTTTCTGCGCGTCGTCAACAGTTAATTTAGCGCCGCTTTTCTAATCGCTGCAAAAAGCGGCACAACAAAGTGTTAGCGCTTCTTCACGCCACGCATAACAACTGAGCGGTAAACTTTGAAACGACCTGTCTGGGCGATAACTTCGTGGTTGCCAAACGTTTCATCCAGCACGTCTGGATACGCCAGGAAGGCGTTAGCCACAATACGCAATTCACCGCCCATATTCAGATGACGAACCGCACCACGAATCAGCTGGTGAGCTGCATCAAGGCTGGTTTGCAGGCCATCATGGAATGGTGGGTTAGAGATAATCATATCAAAACGACCATTCACTTCGGAATAGACGTTACTGGCAATAACTTCGCCTTCGATTTCATTGGCAGCAAGCGTTGCACGGCTCGCAGCAACGGCTGGAGCAGAAACATCACATAAAGTCAGACGGACTTTTGGGGAATGTTTGGCAAGCGTTACTGCCAGCACACCCGCACCACAACCGACATCCAGCACTTTGCCTTTAGTATGCGCAGTGAGCGTGGAAAGCAGCAGTTTACTGCCGGTATCCAGGCCATCACGGCTAAACACGCCTGGCAGAGTTTTGATCGTCATATCATTGTGTTGATATTCATCCCACCAGGAATGTTCATCAAATTGCGGTTGTTTTTCCAGACGACCGTGATAGAAGCCGCAACGACGCGCGCTGTCGATTTTATTGAGCGGGCTGAATTCTGCGAGCATTTGCTCAGCACTACGAACGCCGCTGCGGTTTTCACCGACCACAAAAATGTCGCTGCCAACCGGCATCAACGACAAAATGTTCATCAACTGGAACTGAGCTTCTGGCTTGTTCTTCGGCCAGTAATAAATCAGGGTATTGCAATCGCCAAGGGTGCTGGCATCAGCCACCAGGCCATATTGCGCGTCTTCGCCCATCTGTGCGCTTAAAACCTGCCAGTGGTGAAATTGTTGTGTATGGACGCGACTTGCAGCCGTTTCAAAACGGGCCGGCAGATCGTCTTGTAAATCACCGGCAAACAGCACGCGGCTCTCGGTAAAATCATCGCTATGGCGCAGCAGCACTTCACTTGCCGGGGTTAACGCAGACATCAGGACACTCCTATTAAAGCAGAGCGGCGATTATAGAGCTTTAATGGCGCATATTCGATGAATTTGCTATATTTGCGCCCCAATTGGCACTCTCAACAGGTTTCGCTATGCCTCATATACCTTTGCGACGTGACTGGTTGTTACAACAACTGGGCATTACCCAATGGGAGCTGCGACGCCCGGCCGCGTTACAGGGCGAAATTGCCGTCTCACTGCATGAAAACGTCAAATTACTGATGGTTGCCGAAGACCTTCCGGATCTCAGCGATCCGTTGGTAAACGATGTTTTACGCAGTTTAAATCTGAGCGTACAGCAGGTTATGCAACTGACGCCTGAACGAGCTGCAATGCTGCCAACTGACAGCCGCTGTAATAGCTGGCGATTGGGTGTGAGTGAAACGCTCCCCACTCCAGGTGCGCAGTTAGCGACTCCCGAGTTAAACGAGCTTTATCACAATGGCGCGGCGCGAAAGGCGCTGTGGCAGCAAATTTGCGAACATGAAAACGATTTCTTCCCTCACCACCAGTGACTTGAGCCAGGCATACGCCATTGAACTTCGCAGCCATGCTTTCCCATGGAGTGAAAAGACCTTCGCCAGTAACGAAGGTGAGCGCTATTTAAATTTACGTCTCGACGTAGATGGCAAGATGGCGGCGTTTGCAGTGACGCAAGTCGTACTGGATGAAGCGACGCTGTTTAATATTGCGGTCGATCCTGATTTTCAACGTCAGGGTTTGGGCCGCCAGTTGCTGGAGCATTTAATCAGCGAACTGGAAAAGCGAGATGTGTTTACCCTCTGGCTTGAAGTGCGCGCGTCGAACACGGCTGCGATTGCACTCTATGAGAGCCTGGGGTTTAACGAGGCGACGATTCGCCGTAACTACTACCCCACAAAAGAGGGTCGCGAAGATGCCATCATCATGGCATTACCGTTAGGCTAATTTGAAAAAGGTGTGTTGATGAACTGGGACTGGATTTTATTTGATGCTGACGAAACGTTATTTACCTTCGACGCTTTCGGCGGCCTACAGCGGATGTTTCTTGATTATAGCGTGACGTTTACCGCTGAAGATTTCCAGGATTACCAGGCTGTTAACAAACCTTTGTGGGTCGATTATCAGAACGGTGCCATTAGCGCCCTTCATTTGCAGCATCAGCGTTTTCAGGGTTGGTCGGAAAGATTGTCGGTGCCTGCAGGCGATTTAAATGCCGCTTTCCTCAACGCGATGGCTGAGATTTGCGTGCCATTGCCTGGCGCGGTGTCTTTGCTTAATGCCCTAAAAGATAAAGTAAAAATAGGCATTATCACCAACGGCTTTACGGCGTTGCAGCAAATTCGACTTGAGCGTACCGGCCTGCGGGATTACTTCGATTTGTTGGTGATTTCTGAACAAGTAGGTGTTGCAAAACCCGATCGTAAAATTTTTGACTATACCTTTGAGCAAATGGGCCATCCGCCGCGCGATCGCGTATTGATGGTTGGCGATACCGCAGAATCCGATATTTTAGGCGGCATGAATGCGGGAATTGCGACCTGCTGGCTCAATGCCCACGCAAGAAGCTTGCCGGAAGGCATCCGACCGACCTGGGAAGTTGCCTCATTAAATGAACTGGAGCAATTGTTGTGTAATTGATGAATGCATCGACGCTGATTGTTAAACCTGACCTGATGGGTAAAATAGCCGCCAGGTAATGTTCATTTGCCGCGCAGCTTTGCCTGTGCGCAATTCACAGAAGATTCTATTATGACTTTGTCTCCTTTTTTACAAGAAGTGGGGAAACGCCGCACTTTTGCGATCATTTCTCACCCCGATGCCGGTAAAACGACTATCACTGAAAAAGTGTTGTTGTTCGGACAGGCCATTCAAACCGCAGGTACGGTAAAAGGCCGTGGCTCCAGCCAGCATGCAAAATCTGACTGGATGGAAATGGAAAAGCAGCGTGGTATTTCGATTACCACCTCGGTAATGCAATTCCCGTATCGCGATAGCCTGGTTAACCTGCTCGATACCCCAGGGCACGAAGACTTCTCCGAAGATACTTATCGTACTCTGACTGCGGTTGACTGCTGTTTGATGGTTATCGACGCCGCGAAAGGTGTAGAAGATCGTACCCGTAAGCTGATGGAAGTTACCCGTCTGCGTGATACGCCGATCCTCACCTTTATGAACAAACTCGACCGCGATATTCGCGACCCGATGGAAGTGATGGATGAAGTTGAACGTGAGCTGAAAATCGCCTGTTCACCGATCACATGGCCAATCGGTTGTGGCAAGTTGTTCAAAGGCGTTTATCACCTTTATAAAGATGAAACCTATCTCTACCAGACCGGTAAAGGCCACACCATCCAGGAAGTGCGCATTGTTAAAGGGTTAGATAACCCTGAGCTGGACGCGGCTGTAGGTGAAGACCTGGCGGCGCAATTGCGTGACGAACTGGAACTGGTTCAGGGTGCTTCTCACGAATTTGACCGCGAGTTGTTCCTGGAAGGCGAACTGACCCCGGTCTTCTTCGGTACTGCATTGGGTAACTTTGGTGTTGACCATATGCTCGATGGCCTGGTTGAGTGGGCGCCTGCGCCAATGCCGCGTAAAACTGATACGCGTGTTGTGGAAGCGGCGGAAGATAAGTTCACCGGTTTTGTGTTTAAGATTCAGGCCAACATGGACCCGAAACACCGTGACCGCGTTGCGTTTATGCGTGTGGTTTCCGGTAAATACGAAAAAGGCATGAAACTGCGCCAGGTTCGTACCGGCAAAGATGTGGTGATTTCTGACGCGCTGACCTTTATGGCCGGTGACCGTTCGCACGTTGAAGAAGCCTTCCCTGGCGATATCATCGGCTTGCATAACCACGGCACCATCCAGATCGGCGACACCTTCACCCAGGGCGAGATGATGAAGTTCACCGGTATTCCGAACTTCGCGCCGGAACTGTTCCGTCGTATTCGTCTGCGTGATCCGTTGAAACAGAAACAGTTGCTCAAAGGTCTGGTGCAGCTTTCTGAAGAAGGCGCGGTTCAGGTGTTCCGCCCAATCGCTAACAACGATCTGATTGTTGGTGCGGTCGGTGTGCTGCAGTTTGACGTCGTTGTGGCGCGCCTGAAAAGCGAATACAACGTGGAAGCGATTTACGAGTCCGTAAACGTTTCGACGGCGCGTTGGGTTGAAAGCACTGACGTGAAGAAGTTTGAAGAATTCAAACGGAAAAACGAAATGCAGTTGGCGCTTGATGGCGGCGATAACCTTGCTTATATCGCTCCAACCATGGTCAACCTGAACCTGACACAAGATCGTTACCCAGAAGTAACGTTCCGTAAAACTCGCGAGCACTAATCGTCTCTCAGGGCGCGGCAGCCGTCGCGTCCTGCTACTTTTCCCGTCTTATTAATCCCTTACGGATTGTTCTTAATTTCCTGCATTTTCCTTACGTTCCTCCATTCGCACCATGCAAATCTGTGATTGTTGTCTATATTTAACAAACCAGTGACAAATTGGTTGGTCGAATATGCCATGTAAACGAAGCTTTCTGGCGGGTTCCTCCACTCTAATTTTTATTGGCGTTATTAAAAACTGAACGGAAAATTTTTGGGCCGTAGTACTTGGCCTGATATTTAAGGAAAGCCGTTACGTTAAGGCTTGTGCTCAAATTGTGAGCAAAACTATAGGAATTAATCGATGACTATGACTACGACTAAGATTTCTAAAACTCTGTTAGCTGTTGTTCTTGGCTCTGTGCTGGCAAGCGGTAGCGCTTTAGCAGAAGACAAGATGCTTAACAAAACCGAATCGACAGCGGACACAGCAGGCGAAAAAATTGATAGCTCCGTAAAAGACGTCGGTAATTTCATGGATGACAGCGCAATCACTGCCAAAGTGAAAGCCGCTCTTGTCGATCACGAAGATATCAAAAGCACTGACATCTCTGTGAAAACTGAGAAAAAAGTGGTGACGTTAAGTGGATTTGTAGAAAGCCAGGCTCAGGCTGAGCAGGCAGTTACCGTTGCAAAAGGTGTGGAAGGCGTGTCTTCCGTAAGCGACAAACTGCATGTGCGTAATGGCACTGACAAATCTGTAAGCGGTTATGCAGGCGATACTGCAACCACCAGTGAAATCAAAGCTAAACTTTTAGCAGACGACATCGTCCCTTCACGTCATGTGAAAGTGGAAACTACTGAAGGTGTTGTTCAGCTATCCGGTACTGTCGAATCGAATGCACAGGCTGCACGTGCTGAGAGTATCGCTAAAGCTGTTGATGGCGTGAAAAGCGTCAAAAACGACCTGAAAGTGAAGTAATAGAAAGAGAGAAACTTTCTTCTCCGGTGATAACCACCGGGGAAGTAGGTCAGCAACATCGTTACTCAAATATCGCCAATGAGTGCGCATCTGGCACTCTTCCAGAAGCGATTCGGGTTCAATATGGTTAAGGAGAAGCTTATGTTTCGTTGGGGCATTATTTTTCTGGTCATTGCGTTGATTGCAGCAGCACTGGGTTTTGGTACTCTCGCGGGTACTGCGGCAGGTGCAGCAAAAATTGTCTT